>LNFM01000080.1_pt1 | contig 212917 bp, 207 predicted proteins | sample 596031 | NCBI WGS metagenome assembly LNFM01 (sample SAMN04254537, study PRJNA301005) | activated carbon metagenome | isolation source: dual media filters at the Ann Arbor, Michigan drinking water treatment plant | place: USA: Ann Arbor
CCCGCTCGTCTTCGCTTCGCTACGACGAGCGACCCTCCCCCTTTTAGGGGGAGGGATAAGGAAGAGAGGACCGCGCGCTTTCATCTCACGCCGCCTTCGCGACGGCATTCGCGGCAATCGCGCGCGCCTCATTCAGTGTGAAAAAGCTGCGATGCGCCTGTGCTGCGTCGGCATTCGGAAAATCCGAGCGGAAATGCCCGCCCCGGCTTTCGGTGCGCGCGTAGGCTGCCGCCGCGATCATCAGGGCGGATGTGGCCATGCCGCGCACGACCGGGGACTTAGCGCTCTGCTCCATCGCGAAAATTTCGGCGAGCGCAAGGGCAAGCCCGGAACCGTTGCGGATCACGCCGACATGCTCGCTCATCAATAGGCGGAGCTTCTTTTCGTCGCCGGCACTTTCGGGCTGCTCGGGAATTTTTGGGGAAGAGGATTTCGGCCAGCCATGAGTCTGCGGCAGCGGCACCAACCCCGTAATATCCCTCGCGATGCGGGCGGCGAACACCACCGCTTCCAGCAATGAGTTCGACGCCAGCCGGTTGGCACCATGCGCGCCCGTGGACGCCACCTCGCCCGCCGCCCAGAGGCCGTCGAACGACGTGCGGCCGTTCGCATCCGTCAGTACGCCACCCATGTGATAATGCGCCGCCGGCGCGATCGGGATCGGTTGCTTCGCCGGGTCAATCTTCGCCGCCGCACAGGCCGCGTAAACGGTCGGAAACCGATCGGAGAACTTCCCGATATTGCGCGCGTCCAGAAATGCGCCGCGCCCCGCAGAGATTTCCGCGAACACACCGCGTGCGACCACATCGCGGGGCGCCAGTTCAGCGGAAGGATGAATCGCCTGCATGAAACGCACGCCCTTCTTGTTGACGAGTGTTGCACCCTCGCCGCGCAATGCCTCCGTCGCGAGCGGTGCCGGATCGCGGCCAACATCTAACGCAGTCGGATGAAACTGTACGAACTCCGCGTCCGCGATGATTGCGCCCGCCCGCGCAGCCGCTGCAAGACCTTGCGCCTTCGCCTCGCGCGGATTGGTCGTCACCGCAAACAGTCCGCCGGCCCCACCTGAAGCCAGCACGACAGCGCGTGCAGGCAACACCACCGCCTTCCCGCCGGAGGCGGAGCGGGCGTGAATGCCCGCGAGATAGCGGCCGTCGGTTAGGAAGTCGTCGAGGATCAACCCTTCCAGTACGCGGATCGATTCAGTTTTCCGTACAGCGGCGACGAGGGCTGCCATGATCGCCGCCCCCGCCCGGTCGCCCTGCACGCGCACGATGCGTTGCGCCGAATGCGCGGCCTCGCGCGACAGCATCAGCTTGCCCTCAAGATCGCGGTCGAACGGAACGCCGTACTGGAGCAAATCCGCGATGCGTGCGGATGCTTCGCCCACCATCATGCGGGCAATGGATTCATCCACGATGCCGGCACCGGCGGCGAGCGTGTCGGCGAGATGCGATTCAATCGTATCGCCCTGCCCGACCGCCGCGGCGATGCCGCCCTGCGCCCAAGCGGAGGAGGCGCCTTCGCCGATCGGTGCCGCTGTAACAATGGTGACGGGACGCGGTGCCAGCTTCAGCGCGCAGAACAGCCCCGCAAGCCCGCCGCCGACGATGACGACATCGTCGATGCCGCCCCATGACTGAGGGGCGAGTTCTTCGGCTGGGCGGGCGTCGTCGGACATTTTATGTTCCTTACCCTCCCCCTTGCGGGGAGGGTCGCGAACGAGTGAGCGGGGTGGGGGTAACAAAGATTTCCCGAAGATGGACCCCCACCCGACTCCGCGCGCCGCTGCGCGGGCGCCCGGAGCCACCCTCCCCACAAGGGGGAGGGATAAAGGGCTAGCTCTTCAACTGCACCATGCGCTCCACCGCGCGGCGGGCGCGATCGGCGATGGCGGGGTCGATTTCGACCTCTTCCCGCAGGTAAACGAGGCTGTCGAGAATCTTCGGCAGCGTGATGCGCTTCATGTGCGGACAGAGATTGCACGGGCGAATGAATTCCACGCCCGGCGTTTCCGACGACACGTTATCCGCCATCGAGCACTCGGTGACCATCACGACCTTCTTCGGCCGCTTGTCCTTGACGAAGTTGATCATCGCGGAAGTCGAGCCGGTAAAGTCGGCTTCCTCGATCACGTCCGGCGGGCATTCCGGATGCGCCAGAATCTGCACGCCCGGATCGCTCTCGCGAAACTTGCGCAGTTCCGCCGCGGTGAAGCGCTCATGCACCTCGCAATGGCCCTTCCAGGCGATGATCTTCACCTTGGTCTGGGTCGCAACCCAGCGCGCGAGATATTCGTCGGGGATGCAGATGACGCGGTCGACGCCGAAGCTTTCGACCACCTTCACCGCGTTCGAAGACGTGCAGCAAATGTCGCTCTCCGCCTTCACATCGGCGGATGTGTTCACGTAAGTGACAACCGGCACGCCGGGATAGCGTTCGCGCAGCAGGCGAACGTCGGCGCCCGTGATGGACGAGGCGAGCGAGCAGCCCGCGCGGATGTCGGGGATCAGCACGACCTTGTCGGGATTCAGCAGTTTTGAAGTCTCGGCCATGAAATGCACGCCACCCTGAATGATGATGTCGGCCTTCGTCTTCGCGGCTTCCTTCGCAAGCTGAAGCGAGTCGCCGACAAAGTCGGCGACGCAGTTGTAAATCTCGGGCGTCTGGTAGTTGTGCGCGAGGATCACCGCATTGCGCTCTTTCTTGAGGCGATTGATGGCGGAGACATAGGGCGCGAAGAACGGCCACTCGACCGGCGGCACGACGGTTTTGACGCGCTCATAGAGATACGCGGTTTCCTTCTCGACCTGCTTGTTCCATTCAATGGACGGCATCGGTAACACGCCGAGGCGCTTCGCCGCCGCGCCGGAGCCCGGCTGCGGGGCGGCCGCCGGCAGGCCCGGCACTTTCGGAACGAAAAGTTCTACCTGCGGGGTCGCGGTCATTGGCGTTCTCCAGTCCCTTCGTTTCCGTCCTTTTGTCGCCTATTCTGCTCGAATTGAGCATATCTAGCGGACGGAAAAGCCCGTTCTTCACGGGGGGCGCCCGGAGTTATTCTCTATCCGAGCATAAGCCAATATAGATCAAAACCCCCGGCTTCGCTAGTGGCAGCTTCCGATTGGCGGTTCCGGTTTGCCAATCGTTCGCCCTGCCCTTCAATTACAGCCAGTAACCGAGGCCATGCGTCATATGGATAGCAGCACAGCGTGAAGTCCATGTTGGGTGCGGGGCGCGGCTCGGATACATCTGAGAATTGAATGCACCGGACGCGCTGTTCCGGGCCTAGTAATCGTCAGCCCAGGAAGCGTCATGCAAACGGAAACCGCCAAGCCGAATCCGAACTGGACGGCGCACATCCTTGTGCTCGCCGCGGGCTGCCTCATTGGCATGTTCGCGTTCGGCCCGCGTTCCTCGACCGGCATGTTCCTGCTGCCGATGACGACGGAGTTCAGCTGGGGGCGCGACACGTTCGGTCTTGCCATCGCCATCCAGAATTTGGTCTGGGGCCTTGGGCAGCCTTTCGCGGGCGCGGTTGCCGACCGCTTCGGCGTCACACGCGTGATGTGGGCGGGCGCCCTCTGTTACGCCGCCGCACTCATCCTGATGGCGTATTCCTCCACGCCGGGGATGTTTTATCTGTCAGCGGGCGTGTTGTTCGGCTTCGGGCTCGCGGGCTGCTCGTTCAACATCGTGATCGCAGCGTTCGGAAAAATTCTGCCGCCGGAATGGCGCCCGCTCTCCTTCGGCGCGGGCACGGCCGCGGGTTCCTTCGGGCAGTTTCTGTTTCCGCCGCTCGCCGCCGGTTTGATGCCTGCGATCGGCTGGCAGAACACGCTTGTAGTGTTCGGCATCGCGGTGCTCCTGATCCTGCCGCTGGCGTTGGCTTTCGCCATGCGCGGAAACGCGGAGACCGCCGCGGCCTCCTCGGCCGGTCAGCCCGCGCAATCGATTGTCGAAGCGCTGCGGGAAGCCTTCCGGCATCCGAGCTACGTGCTCCTGGTGCTCGGATTTTTCACCTGCGGATTTCAACTCGGCTTCATCACCGTGCATCTGCCGGCCTACATCGCGGATGTGGGGCTGACGGCGTCGATCGGCGCGTGGACGCTTGCGTCGATCGGGCTCTTCAACATCATCGGCTCGCTTTCCTCCGGCGCGCTCACCTCGCGGATGCCGATGCGCTGGCTGCTCGCGCTGATTTATTTCGGACGCTCGCTCGCGATCCTTGGGTTCATCCTGCTGCCGGCCACGCCAACGACAGCGATCCTGTTCGGCATGGCGATGGGCCTGCTATGGCTTTCCACCGTGCCGCCGACATCTTCACTCACCTTGCTGATGTTCGGCACGCGCTATTTCGCGATGCTGTTCGGCTTCGTGTTTTTCTCGCATCAGGTCGGCGGCTTCCTCGGCGTCTATCTTGGCGGCATCCTGTACGAGCGAACCGGCTCCTATGACATCGTCTGGTGGCTCTCGATCGCGCTCGGCATCGCTTCGGCGCTGATCAACCTGCCGATCAAGGAACAGCCGGCGCCAAGACCGGCGCAGGCTTCCGCTTGAACACTGCCGTGCTAGAAACGGCGCATGGCAAAGTTCAAAGCGGTCCTGATCGAGAAGGCGGATGGCGGGCAGAAGGTCTCGCTCACCGACTTCGATGACGCGAACCTGATGGACGGTGACGTCACCGTCCGCGTCGAATATTCCTGCATCAACTACAAGGACGGGCTGGCGGTTACCGGGATGGCACCGGTGGTGCGGCGCTGGCCGATGATCCCCGGCATCGACCTTGCGGGTGTGGTCGAACAATCCACGCACGCGAACTGGAAAGCCGGCGACCGTGTCGTACTCAACGGATACGGCCTGGGTGAAACACATCTCGGCGCGTGGGCGGAAAAAGCGCGCGTGAAGGGCGAATGGCTGGTGCCGCTGCCCGAAGGCATCGGCACGAAGGAAGCGATGGCGGTCGGCACCGCCGGTTTCACGGCGATGCTGGCTGTGATCGCGCTCGAACAGCACGGCGTGTTGCCGTCGAGCGGTCCGGTGGTGGTGACGGGTGCGGCGGGCGGCGTTGGCTCCGTTTCCATCGCGCTGCTATCAAAGCTTGGCTATCAGGTCATCGCGTCCACGGGACGCGCATCGGAAGCCGATTATCTGAAGTCGCTCGGTGCCGCGGAAATCATCGACCGTGCGGAACTTTCCGGTCCCGCGAAGCCCCTGGCCAAGGAAAAATTTGCCGGCGGCATCGATTCCGTCGGCTCGCATACGCTTGCAACCCTTCTCTCGATGACGCGCTATGGCGGCGCCGTCGCGGCTTGCGGGCTTGCGGGCGGCATGGATCTGCAAACATCGGTGGCGCCGTTCATTCTGCGTGGTGTGACGCTCGCCGGAATCGACTCGGTGCAATGTCCGCAACCGCGCAGACGCGAGGCCTGGAAGCGCATTTCCACGGACCTCGACCGGAAAAAACTCGCCGCCATGACCACCGAGGTTCCCCTGGACAAAGCGGTCGAAACTGCAAGCACCATCGTGAAAGGAGAGTTGCGCGGACGTTACGCCGTCCGGATTGTGTAACGGTTCCGCTTCAAATGCTTGACAAAGCGGCCCTCTTGTTGCGCTTTATCCGCTAACGAGGGGAACGCAAATGCTTCGCGCCGTACTTGTCATCGCAGCGACCGCTGCGGCCGTCACATCCGCAAGCGCGCAGGTGATGAACGCAGAGGCAACGCGCGATTTCGTGGCCGGAAAGTTTTTCTATTACAAATGCTTCGACGGAACGAGCGGTGCCGGGCGCATCTTTTCGGACGGTTCCGCGATCGGCACGCTGAAGTCCTCTAACCGGCCCAATGTGCGGCATGTGGCGCTCCCGGTGGGCACCATCGCCGTCAAGAAAGACAGGATTTGCGCCAACCTGAAGGGCCTCTATTTCGAACCCTGCTTCACCGTGACCAGGACCGGCCCCAATAGCTTCCGCGGCTCGATCAACGGCATGAGCTTCATGTCCTGCGAGTTCAACGGCATGGCCCCAACTCAGCAGATTGCCTCCTCCTCCACCCGCAAGCGCAGCCCGCGCACGGGTATCCTCGCCGGCGCCGCAGAAGCAAAGCAGTAAGCGGCCAGCGTTTTCCATCCTGACCGGGCCTCCCAAAAGCGGCTTGTCTGAACATCCGTTCAGATCATGCTGCTTAGCAATAATCTGTAACGGAATTTGTCCCATGACGGGCCCGTGTCAGGGTTCAGTTAACCAAATTTAAGTCACTGTGATTCTTATTAATTTCCGCGATCTTTGCCTTCATCGCCACGTCGCATTTAGGCCTTGTTGCAATGCAAAATCCTGACTACAAAAAATCATCCAAAGGAATGGAGTGACAGTGAATTTGAAAATCAAAACATACGCGGCCGCGCTCCTCGGCGCCGTCACGTTCATCACCCCCGCACTTGCCGATAAGGTCCTCAGCGGATCCGAAGCTCAGACCCGCCTTCAGGGCCGCAGCTTCGATTTCGTTTGCATGGACGGCACTCAGGGCCGCGCCAACTATCAGCGTTCGGGCTATGCGACCGCCAGCTACCGTCTCTCCAATGCAGGCGGGGAAGCGGCCGTTGCACAGACCGACCGTGGACAGGTCCGCGCCGAGGGCGATGCGGTTTGCATCCGCTGGCAGACCCTAAACATGGGCCGTGAAGGCTGTTTCACCATGACGGAACGTGCCCCGGGCAGCTACCGGATCGCAATGCCGATCACCGGCCGCTGGTGCGATCTCGCCGAGCGCCGCGGAAGCTGAGCGTTCTGAAACCAAAAAAGTAAAAGGCGCCCTCGGGCGCCTTTTTTATTGTCCGCTGCAGCGGGTCAGCCCCCATTGCCGCGCTTGGGATCGGCGTCCGCCTTCGGAGACGCATCGTCCTTGAGACCCGACTTAATCTTTTCCTCTATTTTCGGCAGATCTTCCGGCTCTGGTTTCAGGTCGCGCGCGTGGCGCCACTGGAATCCGGCCTCGAGCTTGCGGTCCACTTTCCAGTACGCGTCGCCAAGATGATCGTTGATGGTCGGGTCCTCGGGACGCAGGATCACCGCCCGTTCCAGTTCGCGCGTCGCTTCCTCGAAACGTCCAAGCCGGTAATAAGCCCATCCAAGGCTGTCGATGATGTAGCCGTCGTTCGGGCGAAGCTCTACCGCGCGCCGGATCATGGCGAGGCCCTTCTCGAGGTTCACGCCCTGATCGACCCATGAATAGCCTAGATAGTTCAGCACCTGCGGCTGATCAGGGAAGAGTTCCAGCGCCTTCTCGAAATCCTTCTCGGCCTTCGGCCATTGCTTGGAGCGCTCGTAGCTGATGCCGCGGAAATAGAAGTAGGACCAATGTTGGCGCGTCGGCGCAGGGACGTTTGCGATCGCGCGCGAATAGACTTCCGCCGCCGCGGCAAAGTCCTTGCGCACGCGCAGAAGATTGCCGAGCGCGATCGTCACTTCCATGTCCTTCGGATTATCGGCGCTCAGTTTTTTCAGAATCGCCTTCGCCTCGTCGGTACGTTCGAGCGCATCGAGATTGAATGCGCGCTGCACTTCCGCGTTGCGCTTGAGGGGCGAGTTCGCGGGTACCCGCGCGAATGCGTCGATGGCGAGTTCGGGCTTCTTCAGCGTCTCGAACAGATCGCCGAGAGAGGACAGGGCGAGCGGATGATCCGGCTGTAGAAATAATGCGAGCGTCAGATAATAGAGGCCGTAATCCTCGCCGCCCTGACGGCCCAGTGCCGCGCCAAGACCGAACAACACCTCGGAAATGCCCGCATCGACCGTGCGGATGAGCGGCAGTAATTTACCGGTCTTCATTTCCGCGAGGGAGGCTTCAATCAGCGGATGCTCCGGAAGGGTCTTTGCAAATTCGTTGTAAAGCTCGAGCGCCTTTTCATTGCTTTCGTTGCGGGAGAGCCAGCGTGCGTAGGCATCGACCGTACGGAGTGCGTTCTTGTCCTGCTGATAGGCGCGCTCAAGCCGGATGCCGGCTTCCTTGTTGCGGCCGAACATGTCGAGGATTAGCCCGGCGTGTAGATCTTTCAGCGCCGAATACCATTCCGCGCCCTGCAGTTTGTCGAGACTGTCGACGGCGAGCTTGACGTTCTTCTCGCCCGCGTGCGTCCAGCCGACAATGAGTGCCGCCGTGAGGTCGCCGATCGGCCCGCGTGTCGCGAATGCAAGATGGGACCGGGCGTTCTGAAACTGGCTCGCCTTCGCCGAGCGGACGGCCAGAGCCGTGCGGGCGACGCGATTGAAACGATCAGCCTTGATAAGACGCTCCGCGAGCGGAATGGCGCCGTTCACGTCGCCGCTGCCAAGCACCGCGTTAAAGGTATTCGCGAGCAGTTCCGGATTGTTCGGGTCCGAACGCAGGGCCGCGCGCAGATAGTTCGACGCATCCGTAAGGTCGCGCGAAGAACCGGCGAGGCGGCCGGCGAGATAGTTGCCGGCGGGCGATCCACGATAGGTCTGGGTCTGCTTGGCCGGCGGGAGTTCGGACTGCGCCAAAGCCGGAAGGCTCATTCCGGCGGCGACCAGCGCGAGGGCAAGAGAACGGAGCGGGAGCTTCGACAAAAACGGTCTCCGGATTGAGGGGTAGAAGAGAACGCCCATTGGCGATTATGGTTGGAACATGCCTCCTAATCGTGGCTGCGGCAAGGACGAAGCAGCCATGGTTTCACCCGCCACAAAGGGCTTTTTTGCCCGCGACATCTCCGCATGACCCGCCTGCAAAGCATGGCTCCCGCAAAAGTGAATCTCTCCCTGCGCGTGCTCGGCAAGCGGCCGGACGGCTATCACGAGATTGCGAGTGTCGTCGCCTTCGCCGATGCGGGCGACGAGCTTTCACTGGAACCGGCGGACCGGCTCTCGCTCTCCGTCGCCGGGCCGTTCGCGGCTTATGCAGGGCCCGGCGAATCCAATCTCGTGCTGAAAGCCGCGCATGCACTCGGCGAGCGGATTGGCGGATTACGAGCCGGAAAGTTCTTGCTGACGAAAAATCTTCCCGCAGGCGCAGGGCTGGGCGGCGGCTCTTCGGATGCGGGGGCGGCATTGCGATTGCTTGCGGAAGCGAACGGATTGAAGCCGGACGACGCGCGTTTGCTGGATGCGGCAAGGACGGTGGGTGCGGATGTGCCGGTCTGTCTCGTGCCGAAGGCTCGGCTGATGCACGGCATCGGCGAAACTCTTTCGGCCCCGCTCGAACTGCCTCCGCTTCCCGCGGTGCTGGTGTTTCCGGGCAAGCCGCTTGCCACCGCGCCCGTATTCGCGGCGCTGAAAATTGATGGGCTTCCCCGGCGGTCTGCTCCCTATCAGCCCGCGGATATTCCCCGCTCGTTCGGGGCGCTGATCGAATTTCTGAAAGCCGAGCCGAACGATCTGGAATCGACCGCTCGCGCGCTGATGCCTGAAATCGGCCTCGTGTCCGAACTGTTATCGCGAACAAAAGCGCGGCTCGTGCGCATGAGCGGTTCGGGCTCGGCCGTATTCGGGATTTATGAAACGCCCGAACAGGCAAAGAAGGCAGCCGGAAAAATTCGTGCGGAGAAATCGGACTGGTGGGTTGAGAAAGTATCGCTCCACTAACCCTGTCTGTCATGTCCCGCGCAGGCGGGCCATCCAGTAAGCACGGAGACGAATGTGTTTACTGGATCGCCCGGCTCGATGTAAAGCCCGGAGACATGCCGGGCGATGACAATATTCAGTGTGCGCGCGCGACGCAGAAATCGACCACCTGCAACAATGCCTGTTTTGCTTCGCTATGCGGGAAAAGCGCCAGCGCATCCTTTGCGATCGCGCCGTAATGGCGGGCGCGCTCGATCGTGTCCTCAAGCGCACGGTGCTTCACCAAAAGTTCGGCTGCGTGATCGAGTTCCTTGTCGGAGGTTTCTCCGGCTTCCAGCGCGCGCCGCCAGAATTCCCGCTCGTCGCCGTTGCCCCGGCGGAAGGCGAGGATCACCGGGAGCGTGATTTTGCCTTCGCGAAAGTCGTCGCCGACATTTTTTCCAAGTGCCGCGCGGCTGCCGCCGTAATCGAGCCCGTCGTCCACGAGTTGGAATGCGATGCCGAGATTCATGCCGAACGAACGGCAGGCGGCCTGCTCGGCGGCTGAACGCGAAGCCAGTACGGGCCCGACCTCGCAGGCGGCGGCGAACAGCTCCGCCGTCTTGCCGCGAATGACGGCGAGATAGGCATCTTCGGTCGTGTCCAGTTTTTTCGCGGCGGCGAGCTGCATCACTTCGCCTTCCGCGATCACGGCGGCGGCGGCCGACAGGATCCCGAGACAGCGGAGGCTCTCGACCTCGACCATCATCTTGAAGGCCTGGCCGAGCAGGAAATCGCCGACCAGCACCGAGGCTTCGTTGCCCCAGACCATGCGCGCCGTGGCCTTGCCACGGCGAAGTTCACTTTCGTCCACGACATCATCATGGAGGAGGGTCGCCGTGTGCATGAACTCGACGGATGCGGCGAGCTTGATATGGCCGGTCCCGGAGTAACCGGTGAGTGCGGCCGTGGCGAGCGTCAGCATCGGGCGCAGGCGTTTTCCGCCCGAGGAAATCAGATGGTTCGCCACTTCCGGAATCATCAGCACGTCGGAACCCGTGCGCGACAGGATCATTGCGTTCACCCGCTCCATATCGGCGCTGACGAGCGACACGAGCCGCTCAATCGAGGGCTCCGGCTGTGAGCCGAACGGTACGACAATGGCCAAGACGTTCTCCTTCGCTGCTTCACCATAATAACTCCGCGCCACGCGGGGCAAGACGAAATGCGGCCGCCTAGCGTTTTGCACCGGAGGCGTTCCGGCATAGATTGCGGCGCATGCAACAGAACCAGACCCGGATTCGGCCCGAGACGCCGGACAGTTCGATTTTCAAAGACCCGGCGGCGGGAGGACGGCGCATCGCCGTGCTGGTGCCCTGCTATAATGAAGAGGTCGCGATCCAGCAGGTCGTGGCCGGCTTCAAGGCGGCGCTGCCGAATGCGACCGTCTATGTTTATGACAACAATTCGAAGGATCGCACGTCGGAAGTCGCCCGCGAAGCGGGGGCGGTGGTCGGCAACGAGACGCGGCAAGGCAAGGGGCATGTCGTGCGGCGCATGTTCGCCGACATCGACGCCGACCTCTATCTTCTGGTCGATGGCGACGCGACCTACGACGCGCCGAGCGCCCAGGCGATGATCTTCAAGCTGATGACCGAGAACCTCGACATGGTGGTCGCGACCCGCGTCGATCAGGATACGGCCGCCTACCGGCGCGGTCACCGTTCCGGCAATTTCATCTTCACCACGTTCGTCGCCAACATTTTTGGACGCAGCTTCACCGACATTCTTTCGGGCTATCGCGCGTTCTCGCGGCGTTTCGTGAAATCGTTTCCGGCACTCTCCACCGGCTTCGAGATCGAAACGGAGCTGACGATCCACGCGCTCGAACTCGGGATGCCGGTCGGCGAAATCGAGACTCCGTATTTCGCGCGGCCGGAAGGCTCCGCTTCCAAGCTCAATACCTGGCGCGATGGCCTGCGGATTTCGTGGACGATCCAGCGGCTTTACCGCACCGAACGGCCGCTCGCGTTTTTCGGAATGATATCGGCGGGACTAGCCCTGCTTTCTCTCCTCATCGCGCTGCCCGTCATCACCACCTACATTGAAACCGGAACGGTGCCGCGGCTTCCAACGGCTGTGCTCGCGACCGGCATGATGCTCGCCTCGTTCCTCGCGCTCGCCTCCGGACTGGTGCTCGACACCGTGACGCGAGGCCGCCGCGAGATGAAGCGCCTCGCCTATCTTTCGCATCGTTCTCCGCAGACGATGGAGCGACGCTCCGGATCATGACCGAACTGCTGCGCACCAACGATGCAGTGCTCATTACCGCCATCGAGGCTTTGCTGAAGGGTGCAGCAATCGAGTATTTCATCGCCGACCAGAACATGAGCGTGATGGAAGGTTCGATCGGCGCCCTGCCCCGGCGGGTGATGGTCAACGCCGAAAAGATCGGCCGTGCGCGCCAAATCCTGACGGACGCGGGCCTCCAAGATGCCCTCCCGCAGCCCTAAGCAAATAGAATTCCCGTTCGCCGTCACCGACGATGCGTTTCTCGGCGGCAAGCTGAAGCTGTTTCAGCCGGCGCGTGGACACCGTTCGGGTCATGACGCGATGCTGCTCGCGGCGGCGGCGCCTTCCAAGATCTGGCATGCGGTCGATCTCGGCGCGGGCGCCGGAGCTGCCGGACTTGCCTTGCTCGCGCGGGGCGCCACGCAAAACGTCACGCTCCTGGAAATCGATGCGAACCTCGTTAAACTCGCGCGAGAAAACGCAAAACGCAACGGCTTCAGCGAGCGCGTGCAGGCGTTACGCGGCAGCATCGAGCGCGCGGGAAAATCCAAAGGCCTGAAACAGGTCGAACCCGGCAGCGCCGAACTCGTCATCATGAATCCACCGTTCAACGATCCATCGCGCAACCGCACTTCACCGGACAAGTCGCGCAAGAAGGCGCATTCCGCTCCCGACAGCGATCTCGACGGCTGGGTGCAATGCGCGACCCGGCTGCTGTGGCCGAACGGAACGCTGGTGATGATCCACCGGCCGGAAGCGATCGGGACGATTGTCGCCACGCTGGAAGGCAGATTCGGGGCCGCTGAAATCATCCCCGTCCATTCGCGCCCGCAAGGCCCGGCGATCCGGCTGATCGTGCGCGCAATCAAGGGGCGACGCTCGGCGCCGGCCTTTCGCCCGGGTTTCCTGCTTGCCGACGACAAAGGCAATCAGACGGAACAGGCGAAGGCCGTGTTGCGGCAGGGCCTATCGCTCGACGAAGCGCAGGGCGCGCGATCCGGCACGATTAAATCTTCGTAAGGTGGCGCACTGAACCTATCCGTTCAGCTTTGTTGTGCTAGCGATTCCCGATGCCTATTTGAGACGGGTAAAGGCCAACCTTCGAGGGAAAATGTTTCGTTCGATTTTGAAATCCATCGCTCCCTATATTCCGCGCTGGATGCGCCCGCGCAAAGCCGTCGTGCCGGTCGTGCGCCTTTCCGGCGTGATCGGATCGGTGTCGCCGCTGATGCCCGGGATGACGCTCGCGTCCGTTTCCAAGCAGCTTGAACGCGCTTTCGCCGTCAAGAACGCGAAGGCGGTGGCGATCGTCATCAACTCGCCCGGCGGTTCGCCGGTGCAGTCACATCTCATCTATCAGCGCATCCGCGCACTGTCCGAAGAGAAGAAGCGCAAGGTGTTCGTTTTCGTCGAGGATGCCGCGGCGTCGGGCGGCTACATGATCGCCTGCGCGGGCGACGAGATCGTGGCCGACGTCTCTTCCATTGTCGGTTCCATCGGCGTCGTCTCGGCGAGCTTTGGATTCGAGCGCCTGATGGAGAAGCTCGGCGTGGAGCGGCGCGTTTATACGGCGGGCGAACGCAAGGTGACGCTCGATCCGTTCAAGCCGGAAAATCCGGAGGACGTGAAGCGCCTCGAAGCCCTGCAAAAAGAGATTCACGAGCACTTCATCGCGCTCGTAAAGGAGAGCCGCGGCGGCAAATTGAAGGGCCAAGAAAAAGCCCTGTTCTCCGGGGAGTTCTGGAGCGGGAAAAAGGCCCATGAACTCGGGCTCGTCGACGAAATCGGCGACCTGCGTGGGACGCTGAGGAAGCGCTTCGGGAAAAAAGTATCAACCCCGCTGATCGCAGCACCCGCTTCGCTGTTCCGGCGCATGCGGGGCGCCACCACGGAAATGCCGGGCGCAAACTGGGCGGAAACGCTGATTTCCACGGTTGAAGCCCGCAGCCTCTGGTCGAGATACGGGCTATAATGATGCGCGAAGGAAAGATGCCATGCCTCCGGTGATCGCCTGGGCCCTCGGTGCAATCGGCGCAATCGCGCTCGCGAAGATTTTTGCCGCGGCCGCGCGCAAGGCCAATGCGGATTTGGACGATATCCGCGGCGGTGAACTCGTCGAGCGGCCGGTCGAGAAGCTCGAGCGCGATCCGGTTACGGGCGAGTACCGGCCGGGGAAATCCTGACCGCCATGCTGCAAAAACTCGATAAACCCGAAACGAAGCCGAAAGCGCCGGCCGGGCTATTCGGCAAGAACCGGCTGCTGCTTCAGGTCGTTGGCCTCTTCGCCATTATCGTGATGATCATTTTCGGCGTCAGCCGCTTTCGCGGTGGCACGGAAACGGTGGTCCGCACCGAGCAGGTCACGCGCGGCAACATCGAACGCACGGTGACCGCTGTCGCACAAGTGAGACCGAAAACGTTTGTCGATGTCGGCACGCAGGTTTCCGGCCAGCTCCGCAAGGTTCATGTCGTAATCAGCGAAGTGGTCGAGCAAGGAAAGCTGATCGCGGAGATCGACCCGACGGTGTATCAGACAAAAGTGCTCGGCAACCGCGCGCAGGTCGACAACCTGAAAGCGCAGCTTGCGCAATCGGAAGCGCAGCTTGTGCTCGATCGCGCCCGCAGCAATCGTTCGCAGCAATTGCTCATCACGAACGCGACCAGCAAGGACGCCGCCGAAGCCACCATGGCTGCGATGAAAATCACCGAAGCCAAAATCGATTCCCTGAAGGCGCAGATCAAACAGACCGAAGCCACCCTTGAAGGCGACATCGCCAATCTCGGCTACACCAAAATCAACGCCCCGATGTCCGGCACCGTCGTGCAGCAGGTCGCCTTCGAAGGGCAGACGCTGAACGCGAACCAGACCGCGCCGATCATCCTGCGGATCGCCGATCTCGATACGATGACGGTATGGGCGCAGGTTGCCGAATCCGACATTCCGCGCGTGAAGCCAGGCATGGCGGTTTACTTCACGACCCTCGGCATGCCCGACCAGCGCTTCAAGGGCACCGTCAACCAGATCTATCCGACACCCGATGTGCTGAACGACGTCGTTCTCTATAACGTGCTGATCGACGTACCGAACAAGGAACGCCTGCTGATGACCAACATGACGGCGCAGGTGTTCTTCGTACTCGGCAATGCGGAGAATGTGCCGCTGGCGCCGATGGCTGCCCTGACGCCGTCGCCGCGCGGCGGAGATGGCGCCTATAGCGCGCGCGTGCAGACTTCCGACGGCATCGTCACAAAACGCGTGCGCGTCGGCATCACCAATCGCCAGTTCGCCGAAGTGAAGAGCGGGTTGGAGGTGGGCGACAAACTGGTAATCGGCGGCGACGAGCCCGTTCCGGGCCAGCAGCGACCGCTCGGCTTCCGGAAATTCTGAGCGTGAAGCCGGTGCGCACCAGCGATCTGGAGAAGCCCAAGCCGGCGGAAGAGCAAGTCCGCGGCAGCGCGCTGATTGAGCTGGACAACGTCAGCCGTCTCTATCCAAGCGGCGAAGGTGTCATCCGCGCGCTTGACGAAGCGACCTTGCGCATCGACGCCGGCGAATACGTCGCGATCATGGGGCCGTCCGGCTCCGGCAAGTCGACGCTCATGAATATTCTCGGCTGCCTCGACCGGCCGACCACCGGCACCTATCGCGTCGCCGGTTACGACGTCTCGACGCTGAACTCCGATCAACTCGCCGCACTCCGCAGCCGCACCTTCGGTTTCGTGTTTCAGCGCTTCAATCTTCTCTCGGATGTGACCGCCGCCGAGAACGTGGAAATTCCCGCCATCTATGCGGGATGGCCGAAGCACGAACGCGCCGAGCGGGCGCGCGAACTGCTCGCGCGGCTTGGCCTCGCCGACCGCGTCGAACATAAACCTTCCGAATTGTCCGGCGGCCAGCAGCAGCGCGTATCCATCGCGCGTGCGCTCATGAACGAAGCGCCCGTGGTGCTCGCCGACGAGCCGACCGGAGCGCTCGACAGCCGCTCGGGCGAGGAATTGCTGAAGCTGCTTGCCGAACTCCATCGTGACGGCAGAACAATTTTGCTGATTACCCACGACCCGGATGTGGCCGAGCACGCCGAGCGCATCATCCGCATCGCCGACGGCCGCATCGTCGAGGACAAGCGGAAAGTAAAGTCAGTCAAGCCGGCCTCCGTGAAAGCGCCCGCCATCGACATCGATGTGCCGAACCGGCTGCTGCCGGATTTCGTCGAAGCGGTAAAAATGGCGTTGCGCTCGATGCGCGCCAACATTTTCCGCACCGCGCTCACGCTGCTTGGTGTTGTCATTGGTGTAGCCGCCGTGGTGGCGATGCTCGCCATCGGCGACGGCTCCAAGCAGCAGGTGCTTGAGCGAATTTCATCGATGGGCACGAACCTGCTCGTCGTTCGCCCGGGCGCGCCGCGCGTGCGCGTGAGCGGCGACAATGCAACCCTCGTGCAGGAGGACGCCGAAGCGATTGCCGAATTGCCGAATATCGAAACCGCGTCACCGGAACGCTCGCAGCGAGCGACCGTGCGCGCAAACGGGGTCGATGCCTACACGAATATCGTCGGCGTCTGGCCCGCCTATGTCGTATCGCGAGAATGGCCGCTAATGGCGGGCAGCATGTTCACGGAAAGCGACGTGCGCGGCTACACGCCCGTGGCCGTGCTCGGCAAGACGGTTGCGGACAATCTTTTTCCCGACCAGCGCGATCCGACCGGGCAATATATCCTGATCAAGAACGTGCCCTATGAAATCGCCGGCGTGCTCGCGAGCAAGGGCGCGACACCGTGGGGTGCGGATCAGGACGACATGGTGCTGATCCCGCTTTCGACCGGCTACATGCGGCTGTTCGGGCGGCGCTACCTGAACACGATCACTGTGCTCGTCACCGATGCCTCGGCGGGAAACACCACGGAAGAAGACATCAAGCGGCTCCTGATCAGCCGCCACAAGGTCGAGGACTTCCAGATCCGCAACACGGCATCGATCCTGGAGGCCGCAGTCGCGACCCAGCAGACCCTCACGATATTGCTGGGTTCCGTGGCCGCGATCTCGCTGCTTGTAGGCGGCATCGGTGTCATGAACATCATGCTCGTCAGCGTCACCGAGCGCACGCGCGAGATCGGCATCCGCATGGCGACGGGTGCGCGCACGAGCAACATCCTCCTGCAGTTCAACACCGAGGCGCTGGTGGTGTGCGGCATCGGCGGACTGGTGGGCGTCGCCGCGGGTCTTGCGACCGCGGCGATCTGCAAGGCCTTCGACGTTGCGGTCGTATTTTCCGTGCTGCCCGCGATTCTTGCCTTCACCTGCGCCTTCGCCACGGGACTGCTGTTCGGCTACCTGCCCGCGCGCAAGGCCGCGCGCATGGATCCGGTGGCGGCACTCGCTTACGAGTAATCCAGCGAAGCTTGATTTAAGCGCCCCTCCTCCCTAGGGTCCGGCCACTTTTCGACTGCTTCGCATATGCCCGAATCAAATCCTCTCGATCCGACGCGCTCTTTTCAGGGCCTCATCCTCGCGCTCCAGAAATTCTGGGCGGAGCAGGGCTGCGTGATCTTGCAGCCCTACGACATGGAAGTGGGTGCCGGCACGTTTCATCCGGCGACGACCCTGCGCGCGCTCGGGCCGAAGCACTGGAAGGCGGCCTATGTACAGCCTTCGCGACGGCCGAAGGACGGGCGCTACGGCGAGAATCCGAACCGGTTGCAACATTATTATCAGTATCAGGTCATCCTGAAGCCTTCGCCGGAAAACCTGCAGGACCTCTATCTGCAATCGCTCGCCGCCATCGGCGTCGATGCGAAACTGCACGACATCCGCTTTGTCGAGGACGACTGGGAAAGCCCGACACTCGGCGCATGGGGTCTTGGCTGGGAATGCTGGTGCGACGGGATGGAAGTCTCGCAGTTCACCTATTTCCAGCAGGTCGCCGGTTTTGAATGCGCGCCGGTTTCGGGTGAATTGACCTACGGCCTCGAGCGCCTCGCGATGTATGTGCAGGGCGTGGAAAACGTGTTCGATCTCAACTTCAACGGACGCGACGGCGCCGAAAAAGTCACCTACGGCGACGTGTTCAAACAGGCCGAACAGGAATATTCGCGTTACAATTTTGAATATGCCGACACCGAAATGCTGTTCCGGCACTTCAAGGACCACGAGGAGGAGTGCAAGAAACTTCTCGCGACCGGCAACAAGGGCGACAAGCATGAACTCGCCCTGCCCGCCTACGACCAGTGCATCAAGGCCAGCCACGTTTTCAACCTGCTCGATGCGCGCGGGGTGATTTCCGTCACCGAACGACAGAGTTACATTCTGCGCGTGCGCGAACTGGCAAAAGCCTGTGGGGAAGCCTGGCTGAAGACCGAAGGCGGCGGCACCTGATTGGCGCGGCGGCTTGCGGACAGATATAGTTCCGCAACTCCAGCGGAGAATACGCGCGCATGTCACAGTGGATTTTATGGGCCGTTGCGGGAGCGGTCGCGCTCTACGTTATTTTTCTTTTCAACAAACTGATCCGGCTGCGCCAGCTTGTGAACGAAGCCTGGAGCGGCATCGACGTGCAGCTCAAGCGGCGGAGCGATCTCATCCCCAATCTGGTCAACGCCGTGAAGGGCTACGCCTCGCATGAGCGGGAGTTGCTTCAGCGCGTGACGGAATTGCGCGGTGCCGCGATGTCGCTTCCTGCCGGCGATGTGGAAGGGCGCGCGAAAGCCGAGAACGCGCTGGCGATGGCGCTCGGCAAGCTGGTTGTAATTGCAGAGGCCTATCCCGACCTGAAGGCGAGCGGAAATTTTCTCGAATTGCAGCGCGATCTCAAAGCCGTCGAAGACGAACTGCAATTGTCACGGCGCTATTACAATGGTGCTGTCCGCAACTTGAACACGGAGGTCGAGCAGGTACCGAGCAATGTCGTCGCTGCAATCTTCCGCTTCACGCCGCGCGACTATTTCCAGCTTTCCGACGCGAAGGAAGCGGCGGTGCCGCAAGTCAGTCTCTAACGGAGCGCGCAATGAAGCGGCGGTTTCCGATTTTTGCGGCGGCAGCTTTTCTCACGGTAATCCTGTTTGCAGGTGCCGCAAGCGCTGTTGAAGTCATCCAGCGCTACGACCAGCTCGTTCGCCTTAGCAAAGACGGCACGCTCACGGTCACCGAGACGATCCGCGTGCGCGCCGAGGGGGCGCAGATCAAGCGCGGCATCTACCGCGAGTTTCCGCTGATGTTCGAGGATCGCGACAAAAAGCTTCGCGAAGTGACGTTCAGGGTGACCGCGGTCACCCGCGATGGAAAGCCGGAGCCCTATTTCACGCGCAAGCAGGGCAACAACATCCGCATCTATGCGGGCGAAGAGAACGTGCTGCTTCGTCCCGGAAGCTACACCTATCAGTTCACCTACGAGACCGGCCGGCAGATCCGCTGGTTCGAAGGCAAGCCGGAGCTGTACTGGAACGTCACCGGCAATGCGTGGAATTTCACGATCGAACGCGCCTCCGTGCGCGTCGAGTTGCCGGGCGTTTCGCCCGAACGCTGGACCGCCTACACCGGACGGTACGGCGAGCAAGGCAAAGACTGGCGCGGACAGGTCGGCGCCGACAACGCGCTCGTCGTGGATACGACGCGCTCGCTGCCGCCGGCACAAGGCTTCACCATCGTTGCCGCCTATCCGCAAGGCGCCATCAATCCGCCGAGTGCGGCGCAACAGCTCTGGTACAATTTTCTGGATTACCGGAACTGGATTCTGGCCGGTGCCGGCTTTCTGCTCGTGTCTGCGTTTTATTTCTGGGCGTGGCTGAAAGTCGGCCGCGATCCCAAGGGCGGCACGATCATTCCGCTGTTCTATCCGCCCAAGAACATTTCGCCGGCGCTCGCCGCTTACATCTACAACTGGGGACTGGGCGGCGACAAATGGCGCGCGTTCACGGCGTCGGCACTCTCGCTCGCCGTGCGCGGGATGCTTCTCTTCGACAACAAGGACGGCAAGCTTACGCTGCGATCCATCGCGAAGACGCCCGATGGGCGAGCCTCGCTGCCCCCGGCCGAGCGCGCGATTTTTACCTGGGTGACGAGCGAAGGCGGCAACGCCGAGATCACGCGCGCCAATGGAAAAGCGGTCAAATCGGTCGGCGATGATTTTCAGGAAGCCATCGAGGGTGAAGGCAAGAACAAATTCTTCCGGCTGAATCTTGGCTACAACCTTGCGGGCATCGCCCTCACCATCGCATCCGTATTGGCCGTGATTTTTCTGGGCGGCCTGCAGGAAACCGATTTTGGACTCCTGATCTTCATGATGTTCATCAGCGTTTTTCTCGGTGCATTCGTGATCCCGCTTCTGCGCGCCCTGTTCGGTGCCCTGAGTGGACATTTTGAAGTAGCGCGGGCGCTCAAACTGCTGTTCGTGCTCGGCTTCATCGGCTTCGTGATCAGCAAGATGCTCAGCGTGGTATGGGCGAGCAGTATTGCGCTGTTGCCGGCGGTGCTGCAGGGAATCGCCGAACACCCGTTTCCGTTCGTGCTCGTTTCCAGCTTTGCGATGCTGAACGGGATGTTCCTCTATCTGATGCGGGCGCCGACTGCTGTGGGCCGTCCGCTGATGGACCAGATCGCTGGCTTCCGCATGTATCTGGAAACGGCGGAATCCCCGCGCCTCAATACCGGCGCGCCGGAAATCACCGCCGAACGTTTCGAGCAGATCCTGCCCTATGCCGTGGCGCTCGACGTGGAGAAGCCGTGGTCCAACGCATTCGCCGCGGCCCTGCAGAAAGCCTACCCGAACGACGATCCTTCGGCGCACTACCAGCCGCGCTGGAACACCGGCGGCAACTGGTCGGGTGGCAATTTCGGCAATGTGGTGAGTTCGACCGTTGCAGCCACCTCCAGCGCGCTGGCGAGCGCGATCCCGCCCTCGTCTTCCGGCTCGTCCGGGTTTTCGAGCGGCGGAGGTGGCGGCGGCTCGGGCGGAGGCGGCGGCGGAGGTGGCGGCGGCGGGTGGTAGATACTTTTTTCCCCTCCCCCTTGTAGGGAGGGGTTGGGGTGGGGGTAACAGCGTGAACGAAAGTGGAGAATCACGCAACTGGGCGATAAAAAATCGCGTTCGCAAATCTATGACGGAAGTTCACGCGCACTCGATGCGCGCTCAGCCTACTAAGGCGGAACAAAAACTTTGGTGGCACTTGCGCCATACTTTACGTGTGCGCGACACGCATTTCCGCCGCCAGGTTCAGTTAGGACGTTACATCGTGGATTTCGCAAGCCATAAAAACCGGCTTGTGATTGAAGTCGATGGCGGTCAACATTCAGAAAATATCGAAATAGATGCAATCAGGACAAAATTTCTCGAAGCCAAAGGCTACCTTGTCCTGCGCTTCTGGAACAATGATGTAATTGAGAATATAGACGGTGTACTCGAAACGATTCAGAAATCTCTTGTAATCACCCCCACCCCTACCCCTCCCCACAAGGGGGAGGGGGAAAATTAGAAATCATGCCCGATCTCCTGCTTGAACTGTTCTCCGAGGAAATTCCCGCGCGCATGCAGGCGCAGGCGCAGGAGAATTTGAAAAAACTCATCACCGACGCGCTGGTGAATGCCGGGCTAACCTATGACGGCGCCAAGGCGTTTTCCACGCCGCGCAGGCTGGCGCTTTCGGTGCACGGGCTGGCCGCGCAGCAACCCGATTTGCGCGAGGAAAAAAAAGGCCCGCGCGTCGGCGCGCCCGATCAGGCGATTCAGGGATTCCTCAAAGCCGCCGGGCTGAAGTCCATCGATGAGGCAAGGGTCCAGCAGGACAAAAAGGGCGACTTCTATATTGCCGTGCTCGAACGCAAGGGCCGGCCGACGGCGGAAGTGATTTCGGAAATCGTGCCGGATGTGGTGCGGAAATTTCCGTGGCCGAAGTCGATGCGCTGGGGCAAGGCATCGGAGCAAAGCGGCAGCCTGAACTGGGTGCGGCCGCTGCATTCGGTGATCTGCATGTTCGGGCCGGAAACCGAGGAGCCGGAGATCGTCAAGCTGAATATCGACAGTGTCGCTTCCGGCAATGTCACGCATGGCCATCGCGTGCATGCGCCCGCGGCGATTCAGGTGAAACGCCTCGACGACTGGCTAAAAAAACTGGAGGCGGCGAAAGTCGTTCCCGACCGCGAGCGCCGCAAGGAGATGATTTTTGCGGATGCAAAAAATCTCGCGACGGCGCAAGGGCTGGAGCTGGTCGAGGACGAGGCGCTGCTGGAGGAAGTCGCTGGCCTCGTCGAATGGCCGGTGGTGCTGCTCTCGGAATTCGATCAAGCGTTTCTCGACATTCCGCCGGAAGTGATCCGCGCCACGATCCGCGCGAACCAAAAATGCTTCGTGCTGCGTCATCCTGTTGCCTCTCCCCTTGCGGCGGAGGCCGGCGCGCAGCGCCGGGAGAGGGGTAGCAGCGAAGGCACGCCCAAATCGCATCTACCCCCACCCCTAACCCCTCCCCACAAGGGGGAGGGGAAACTAGCCAACAAGTTCATCCTCGTTTCCAATCTCGAGGCGAGCGACGGCGGCAACGCCATCAAGGCCGGCAATGCGCGCGTGATCCGCGCGCGGCTGTCGGATGCAAAGTTTTTCTGGGAGCAGGACAAAAAGAAAAAACTCGAAGACCGGCTGCCGAGGCTGGAGGAAATCGTGTTTCACGAAAAGCTCGGCACGCAGATGGAGCGCGTGGAGCGCATCGCGGCACTGGCAAAGGAACTCGCCCCCATCGTGAAGGCCGATCCGGCCAAGGCCGAGCGCGCGGCCCGACTCGCGAAAGCCGATCTCGTCACCGAGATGGTCGGCGAATTTCCCGAACTGCAAGGGCTGATGGGAAAATACTACGCCGAGGCCGAAGGCGAAGATGCCTCTGTCGCCCGCGCCATCGAGGAGCACTACAAGCCGCAAGGTCCGGGCGACCGCGTGCCGAGCGATCCGGTTTCGATTGCGGTGGCGCTCGCGGACAAGATCGACACGCTGGTTGGGTTCTGGGCGATCGACGAGAAGCCGACGGGATCGAAAGACCCTTACGCGCTGCGACGCGCGGCGCTCGGTGTCATCCGAATCATTCTCGACAACAAACTTCGCTTTGAGTTGCGAAAGATTTTTAACAATGTCATCGCCGGGCTTGACCCGGCGATCCATAAAGCCGCTCAGCAACCGCGGAAAGGCGACATGGATGCCCGGGTCAAGCCCGGGCATGACACAGCAGTTGCGGATTTGCTTTCCTTCTTCGCCGACCGCCTGAAAGTCCACCTGCGCGATCAGGGCGCGCGGCACGATCTGGTGGATGCCGTATTCGCGCTCGAAGGCCAGGACGACCTCCTGATGATCGTCCGCCGGGTCGAGGCGCTCGGCAAATTCCTCGACACCGAGGACGGAAAAAACCTCCTCGCCGGCACCAAGCGGGCAGCAAACATCCTCCGCGACGAAGAGAAAAAGGACAAAAAATCCTTCTCCGGCGAGCCGGACGCAAAACTGCTCACCGCACCCGAGGAAAAGGCCCTCGCCTCCGCCATTTCCGCCACCGAAAAGGAAATCGCCACCGCCCTCAAGGCCGAGAATTTCGAGGCCGCGATGTCAGCCATGGCAAAGCTGCGCGGGCCGGTCGATGCCTTTTTCGACAAGGTGATCGTGAACGCGGACGACAAGGCGGTCCGCGAAAACCGGCTGAAGCTGCTCAATCAAATCCGTGCCGCCACCCGCACGGTCGCGGATTTTTCCAAGATCGAAGGCTGACGTTGACGCAACAACCATAACGGGCAAGAATTCGCTATCGTTGCGGTTGCGTGCGCTTATGTCAGTTCTTTCAGACGACCCTTCCTGGCTAAATCCTGAAGCTGCGCCGCAAGCGGCGCCTCAATTCATTCATTGCCAGAAGCGTCTGCGGCTTGCCTTCGAGAAAGCCACCGGGACACTCAACGTCGCGCCGGTGGCAAATCCGCATTTCAGCTGCTTCATCAAATCGATCGGCGCCGTGGTGCGCGATCGCACCGGCGCCAAAAGCTGGCTGAAAGTGAATGGCTTGACCGGTTCTCCGTCCGGTCCGATGCGAACGGGCGAGACTTCCGCCGATTCAATTTCCGGGCTGCCTAAACCCTACATCCATGATCTCGCCGACTGGACCGAAGACGGCATTCACTGGCGGGCGCTGAAAACAACGCTGGTTTCTTCACCGGTTGTTTCTCGTACTCCGTGGCTCTCTGGCCCGATTGCGGCTCCAGAACCCGTCTGGTTCGAGCGGTTGAAAATGGCGGTCGACGATCTGGCAAAATTCAAGACTGACCGGCCCTGCCTTCATAACCAATATATGCCGGCTCCTATCAAAAAATGGTTCGGACCTCACGCCCCTTGCGAAGCGGACGAATGGCGCACCGCGCATGGCGACCTTCATTGGGGCAACATCACCTATCCCGAACTCTGCATGCTGGACTGGGAGCATTGGGGAGTTGCTCCGCGCGGCTTCGATGCCGCCACCTTGCTGGTGCACTCAATCGCCGACCGGAATATGTACGGTAAACTGGAGGCTCTTTTTGAAGCCGATCTCAATTCGCGTTCGGGCATGATCGCGCGGCTATATCGCTGCGCGGAGCGGCTCAATATTCTGGAACAATCGCCGAGTAATTCGGATGCCACTTCCGCCCTCTGGGCGGAAGCGCGGAAATTGCTTCAGCAAATCGTTTGAGACCGCTGAAAGGAAAACGGGCGGCCCGCGCAGACCGCCCGTATTTTATTCCTTAGAGACCCTTCATGGTGTTGCCGGCGGCCAGCACCACGTAGGCCGCCACCATGCACCAGAAGTAATAAGCGCCGAGGACCGGAACACCCGGGACAAACAGCCCGATCAATCCCAGCACCGCCAGAATGAGCGAGATCGCGAACACCATCTGGGTCGGTGCATTCAACCTGAAACTTGAGCTGCTGCTCTTGCGTGCCTTGCGCGCCATTGTTCAATCCCCCTTGATTGATCGAGTTGCGTTTAACGGTCGGGTTAAGAAATGAAGCGGAGCGATCACGCAAAACAAATCCGCTTCAGAGATGAACGGGCAGCAAACTCACCGCAACCCGCCGAGAGAATTCAGTTCGCGCTCACATACCCTTGAACATGCATCCGGCAGCGAGCACCGCATAGGCGGCAATCGCAAGCCAGAACTTGTAGGCGGATACATACGGCACTGTCGGCACGAGCTGGCCGATGATGGCCAGCACGGCGAGGAGCAGTGCTACGATGAAGATCGCTTGCGTGGGTGCACTGAGTCTCATTCTTTCCTTCCCCTTTGAATGCCTCGAAGAATCGAGACAGACAAAAGTATAAGCGCCGCGCGGGGGCGCCGCCATGACCCCTGTGTGCAACGCGAAATCGGGCCTGGAGCGATCAGCGGCGTGCGGGAGAGCGGTCCGGCGCCACCACGCAGTCGAGGGTGACAATCACAAACGCGGCGATGGCGAGCCAGAACTGATACTGGCCGATGAAGGTCGTCTCGGGAGAAAATTGTCCGAACAACGCAAGCGCAAACAGGAGGAGTGCAGTGAGAAATTTTGCCGTCGAAGGCGCGTGCAGCCTGAGCGGAAATTTCATCGCGTGCTCCTTTGAGCCTTCGAACCGGCCTCGGGGAATCGGATGGCCGTTTCATGCGGATGATGAGCCAAATCGGGGGCTTCTCCAACTATTTCCTCGCGTTGCGCAATGCCTTATTGCAGTGCGCAAACCCACAGGCTAAGCATCCGGGACGCCCATCCACCTTCTTTTCTCCACCGTTTGAGCCGGATTTTCCGATGGCGAAATGGGTCTATTTTTTCGGAGCCGGAAAAGCCGAGGGCAAGGCGGCCATGCGCGACCTGCTCGGCGGCAAGGGCGCCAATCTCGCCGAGATGTCGAACCTCGGCCTGCCCGTTCCGCCGGGTTTCACCATCATTACCGAGGCCTGCGTCTTCTATTACGGCAAGGGCAAGAAACTCCCCCCCGAACTGAAGCCGCAGGTGGAAGCCGCGCTGAAAAAGGTCGGCGTGACGACCGGCAAGAAATTCGGCGATCCGAAAAATCCACTGCTGGTTTCGGTTCGCTCGGGTGCCCGCGCCTCCATGCCGGGCATGCTCGACACCGTGCTGAACCTCGGCCTGAACGACGAGACGGTCGAGGCGGTGGCGAAGGGCGCGGATGCGCGCTTCGCCTATGACAGCTATCGCCGTTTCATCCAGATGTATTCGAATGTGGTGCTCGACATCGAGCACCATCATTTCGAGGAGATCCTCGAAGGCTACAAGAACGAGCGCGGCTACTCACTCGATACCGAGCTTTCGTCCGGCGACTGGAAAATAATCGTGACCCGCTACAAGGAGCTGGTGGCCTCGGAAAATACCGAACCGTTTCCGCAAGATCCGCATGAGCAGCTCTGGGGCGCCATCAACGCGGTGTTCGATTCCTGGATGAACCAGCGCGCCGTCACCTATCGGCGCCTGCATCACATTCCCGCCGACTGGGGCACTGCCGTCAACGTGCAGGCGATGGTGTTCGGCAATATGGGCGAGGACTCCGCCACCGGCGTCGCCTTCACGCGCAATCCGTCCACCGGCGAAAAACAGCTTTACGGCGAATTCCTCATCAACGCGCAGGGCGAGGACGTCGTCGCCGGCATCCGCACGCCCCAGGACCTGACCGAAGCCGCGCGGCAGCGCGCCGGCTCCGACAAGCAGTCGCTGGAAACCGCGATGCCGGATGTGTACCGGCAGTTCGTGAAAACGTCCGAGGCGCTGGAAAAGCACTATCGCGACATGCAAGATCTTGAGTTCACCGTCGAGCGCGGCAAGCTCTTCATGCTGCAGGCCCGCTCCGGCAAGCGCACAACGAAGGCCGCGGTGCGTATCGCCGTCGAGATGGCGAACGAAAAACTCATCACGCACGAACAGGCCGTAGCGCGCATCGATCCGGCAGGGCTCGACCAGCTTTTGCACCCGACCATCGATCCGAAGGCGGAACGCAAGATCATCGCAAGCGGCCTGCCCGCTTCGCCGGGCGCGGCTTCGGGCGAGATCATTTTTTCTTCCGATGAAGCCGAGAACCTGAAGCGGCAGGGTAAAAAAGTCATCCTCGTCCGCGTCGAAACTTCGCCCGAGGACATTCATGGCATGCACGCGGCCGAGGGAATCCTGACCACGCGCGGCGGCATGACCTCGCATGCCGCGGTGGTTGCGCGCGGCATGGGCAAGCCCTGCGTTTCGGGCGCCGGTTCCATTCGCGTCGATTATGCGAAGGGCACGATGAATTCCGGCCCGCACAGCTTCAAGGCGGGCGATGTCATTACCATCGACGGCTCCACCGGACAGGTGCTCGCGGGCAAGGTGCCGATGCTGCAGCCGGAACTCTCCGGCGAGTTCGCGACGCTGATGGGCTGGGCGGACAAATGCCGCCGCCTGAAGGTGCGCGCCAACGCCGATACGCCCGCGGATGCCCGTGCCGCGCGCGAGTTCGGCGCCGAAGGCATCGGCCTCTGCCGCACCGAACACATGTTCTTCGACGGGGAACGCATCCTTGCCGTGCGCGAGATGATCCTCGCCAACGACGAAAGGGGACGCCGCGCGGCGCTCGCAAAACTCCTGCCGATGCAGCGGGAGGATTTCACGGCACTCTTTGAAATCATGCAGGGCATGCCGGTGACGATCCGTCTGCTCGATCCGCCGCTGCACGAATTCCTCCCGCATACCGAGGAGGAGATTGTCGAAGTGGCCGCGGCAATGGATACTTCGCCCGACAAGCTGCGCTACCGCGCGCAGGAATTGTCAGAGTTCAATCCGATGCTTGGCTTCCGCGGCTGCCGGCTCGCCATCGCCTATCCGGAAATCGCGGAGATGCAGGCGCGCGCCATTTTCGAGGCCGTGGTGGCGGCGGGCCGCAACACCGGCTCCGCCATCGAGCCGGAAGTGATGGTGCCGCTGATCGCGACCAAGGCGGAGTTCGATCTCGTGAAGGCGCGCATCGATGCCATGGCCGAGGCGGTAGCCATGGAGACCGGCTACAAATTCGCTTACCAGGTGGGCACTATGATCGAACTGCCGCGCGCCTGCCTGCGCGCAGGCGAGATCGCGGAAACCGCCGAGTTCTTCTCCTACGGCACGAACGATCTGACGCAGACCGCCTTCGGTATTTCGAGAGACGACGCCGCCCTATTTCTTGGTACCTATGTCGAGAAGGGCGTGCTCGCGGTGGACCCCTTCATCTCGATCGATCGCGACGGAGTCGGTGAACTTGTGAAAATCGCGACCGAGCGCGGGCGCGCGGTTCGCCCGGACATCAAGCTCGGCATCTGCGGCGAGCATGGCGGCGACCCGGCCTCGGTCGCGTTCTGCGACGAGATCGGCCTCGATTATGTTTCCTGCTCGCCGTTCCGGGTGCCGATCGCGCGGCTCGCGGCGGCGCGCGCGGCCCTCGCAGCCGGCAACAATAAGGCAGGCGCGCGAAAGCCCGCCCAACAAGCGGCTTCCAGGGGCAAGAAAAAGCTCACGAAAAAGCCCCGCACTTCCCGCAAATAAGCCCGCCCCAACCCGTTAACTCGCTAGCAAGGTTAATCGGGTGAGAACGTAGCCCTAGTCCCTGTTCCGGGACCACGGGATCGGTAGCGTTGCGTTGCGTGGGGTAAGCCGATGTTTGCGTCGCTGATACGGCGTCGTTACGCCGCGCGCTCCGCTTGCGCCTTGTCTATTTTCCTCATCAATACCGACCGCCTCGCCTATCAGGATCTCGCGAGCCTGCTTGTGAACCAGCCGCAAGTGGTGGAACGCGCGCGCTCATTCTTTCTCTCCAATCCGATGTCGACTTTGCGCACGGCGACCTTCTCGCTGCCGCGCCCGATGGGCGCCGGGATCCCGGTGCTTCCGGCGAGCCTCGACATTACCGGCTCGATCAATCCCCGTGCAGGCGCCGACCAGGCCGCGCCGATGGAGCCGGTGCAAACGGTCAATCGGGCCATGAAAGCGGACAGGCTTGAGGTTGCCGCAAAGCAGCCGGAAGCCGAACCTGAGCCACAGCAAACCGCCGAGGCCGAGCCGGAAAATACACCGCGCGCGGATCATGCCGGTTCGCTGATGGCGAGCCTCGATCCGACGCCGCCGGCGGGTGTCGCCGCGCGCATCTCAAAACTTTTCTTCAACACGAGCGAAGCCGACCTGCCGGCGCTGAATTTCGAGCATCAGGGCATCAGCCCGGTGGAACGCTTGCAGAATGTCTCGCTGCCGACCGGCCGCGCCGCGGCCGGCTCAACCACGATCGCGAACAAGGGCATCGTCACCGGCGAGGAGGGGCAGCCGCGCAGTCCCTCGGATCGCCTCGGACTCGGCATAGCGGCGCGGGCGAAAGCGGAAAAGTGTCTCGCGGAAGCCGTCTATTTCGAAAGCCGCTCGGAGCCTTATCGCGGCCAGGTCGCGGTGGCGCAGGTGGTCGTCAACCGCGCCTTTTCCGGCTTCTACCCGGAAGACATCTGCGGCGTGGTCTATCAAAACGCGCACCGCTATCTCGCCTGTCAGTTCACCTTTGCCTGCGAGGGCAAGAAACTGATCGTGACCGAGCCAGCGCATTGGAAAATGGCGACCGAAATCGCCCGCGACATGCTCGACGGCAAGATATGGCTTTCGGATGTCGGCAAGGCCACCCACTACCACGCGTACTGGGTGAGCCCGAGCTGGATCCGCGAAATGCGCACGCTTCAGCGCATCGGCGTGCACACCTTCTACCGCCCGCGGGCGTGGGAAGGGTGAATGTAACAAACATCCCCTCTGTCTCGTATTTGTGATGAACCGTTATTGGCCGAGGGCTTCCGCCTGCGCCAATGAAGGGCAACATGGGAGAGAATCATGCGCAGATTGATTATGGCTTTGGGGGCACTCGCCCTGATGGTGGCCACACCAGCGCTGGCCGCCAAGGTTTTTGCCCCTTATGAAAAATCGAAGCTTGAAACCGCGATCCAGTCGGGCGCACCGGTGGTCGTGCATGTCCATGCCGACTGGTGCCCGTCCTGCCGCAGTCAGATGTCCACCATGGACGAGTTGTTCAAGGACCCGGCGCTCGCCAAGGTCCAGACCGTTCGCGTGAACTACGACCGCGACCGCGGTTTTCTCGCGGACTATAAAGTGACGAAGCAGGCCACCATCATCGCCTTCAAGGGCGGCAAGGAAGTCTCGCGCGTCACCTACGACCCCGATCCGGTGAAAGTCACCGCCGTCGTCCGCTCGGCACTATAACGAGAAATCCTTCCGATGACCGCGCTCGTGCTGAGTTACATCGCGGGCGTACTCACCACGATCAATCCGTGCGTGCTGCCGATCCTGCCGGTGATGATCGGCTCGGCTTTCCTGCACGGGAAATGGGGGCCGGTGGCGCTTGCCGCCGGTCTGGCACTCAGCTTCACCGTTGCCGGCGTCGCCATTGCCGCGACGGGAAGCCTGCTCGGACTCGACGAGCGTGCACTTCGCACCATCGCCGCGGTCCTGTTTCTGATCGCAGGTGTAACGCTGCTGGTGCCCGCATTGCAGGAGCGCGCTTCGGCGATTTTCGCGGGCTTGAGCAACCGCGGCGCCACGCTGGCGCAGGATGCGAGTGCGTACGGCCTGTGGGGACAATTCGCCATCGGCGCGCTGACCGGCATCGTCTGGACGCCGTGTTCCGGGCCAACGCTGGGGGCGGCTTTCGCGCTTGCCGCCGAGGCGGGCGACATTTTCGTCGCGGCAATACGGATGCTCTTCTTCGCACTCGGGGCCGCGAGCGTGCTGGCACTGTTTGCATTCGGATCGAAGGCGCTGGTCGCGAACCGCAAGCAATCGCTTGGGGCGATTTCAAGAAGGGCGAAGCCGATCGCGGGGGCTGTGTTTGCAATCCTTGGTCTTGCCGTATTGACCGGCCTGGATAAGCGGCTCGAAGCCGTTCTGAACGACGCCGCACCGGACTGGCTGATCAATCTCACGACCAGCGTTTGATTTTTTTAAGCGCGATCTAGCGATCCCAGGGATTCGCCTTGGGCATCGGCTGCGTCCATGGGCCGGACGACGATGGCGCGGGTTCGGATGTTGTTTCCTGCGTCTCCGAATCCTCGCCCGCAGCAGCTTCCTGTGCAATCGCCTTATCGACTTCCGGCATGTCGATCGGTCCCGGATCCTTGCCCCCGGCAAAGCGGATCAGCGCATCGACACGCGCGTCGATGGACGGATGGGTCGCGAACAAATCGACGAAGCCGGAGCGCGGATTGTCGAGGCACATTTCCATAATGGAAGAAGTCGAGCCTTCGAGTTCGCCGCGCCCCTCGATCTTGCGCAGGGCGCGGATCATCGCATCGGGATTCTTGGTCAGTTCCACCGAGCCGGCGTCGGCGAGGTATTCGCGCGAGCGCGAGAGCGACATCTTCACCACGATGGAAAGAAGCCATGCGATGGCGACAAGCGCCACCGCGATCAGGATCGCGATGATGGCACCGCCGCCACCCTTGCGGCTGCCGCCGGAAGAACTGCCGCGGGAAGAGCGTGTGCTCCAGGAGGAGTTGGTGCGGAACATTCCGCGGAACAGCAATTCGCCGAAGAAAGAAACGATGCCCGCGATCACGGTCGCGATCACCATCAGCTGCACGTCGCCATTGCGGATATGCGTCAGCTCATGCGCGAGCACGGCCTCGATCTCGTCGTCCTTCAGGCGCTTGGCGAGATCGCTCGTGACCGTGATCGAATACTGCTTCTGGTTCAGGCCGGTGGAGAAGGCATTGAGCGCGCTCGACGGCATCACTTTCAGCTTCGGCATCGGAATGCCGCGCGAGATGCAGAGATTTTCCAGCAGATTGTAAAGCTTCGGCTCCTGCTGCCGCGTGACCTCATGGCCGCCGGTGATGCTGTCGATCATCGACTGGTGGAAGCCGTAGGCGATCACGATCCAGATGAACGTCGCAAGGGTCGCCACCCACCAGAGATTTTTGAAGTCGGCGATCGCGAGCGTCAGAATCCAGTTCAGCGAGGCGTCCTGATTGGTGAACGCCTCGAACGCCAGTACGAAAGCGAAAGTCAATACATAGACAAGAAAGAACAGCCCGATCAGCAGAAAGAGCGAGCGCGCCTTGTTGCCGCGAATATGGGTGTGCAGGCCGTAGGCGGCCATAACCTTTCCCTTTTATCCCGTCATCCCGGCCAAGCGAGCCGAAGGCGAGCGCGAGCCGGGATCGATCTCGTTTGAACGATCCCGGGTCTGCAGCGCATCACTCCACTTCGTTTCGTGCCGCGCTGCGCCCGGGATGACGACATAGGCATCAGAACTTCACGCTCGGCGCCTGTTCGAGCTGCGGGCGGGTCTCGCCGAGATCGAAGAAGTCGCGGTGCTTGAAGCCGAGCGCGCCGGCAAACAACGCCGCCGGAAGCTGCTCGATCGAGGTGTTGAATTCCTGCACGGCATTGTTGAAGAAGCGGCGGGCGGCCGCGATCTTGTTTTCGATGTCGGAGAGCTCCGTCTGGAGCTGCAGGAAGTTCGTGTTGGCTTTCAGGTCCGGATAGGCTTCGGCGAGCGCGATCAGCCCGCGCAAGGCGCCGGTCAGCATGTTTTCCGCCTGCGCCACCTGTGCGGTCCCTTGCGCGCTCATCGCGGCGTTGCGCGCCTTGATCACCGCATCGAAGGTGCTCTTTTCGTGTGCCGCGTAGCCCTTCACCGTTTCGATCAGGTTCGGGATCAGGTCGTGGCGGAGTTTCAGCTGGACGTCGATATCGGCGAAGGCCTGGTTGACCTTCTGCCGGAGCTGAACGAGGCCGTTATAGACGAAGACGACATAGGCGATCAGCGCGACGATGATGCCCAGAACAACCATGGATGACATGAATGACTCCTTCAGCCCGAATTATACGAACAGCCTAGCGCATATCGTTGCGGTTTGCTTGGGGGCAAAAATGCGGCGTGTAAAGGTGGAATTCTCAGCCATTCAGAATCCGTAAATCGCGACGCCGATCGCGAAGACGATGAGGCCGGCGAAGAAGAACATCCACGGGATGGCGACCAGCAGCAGCGCGAGATTAAGCCGTTCGTTCTTCCACGCGAGATACAGCCCCGGCAGCGTCACCAGCGGTTGCACGATCACCAGCATCGCGAAGTGCAGCAGCATGTAGAGATTCCAAGGCTCGCCGCCAGTGGACCACGAGCTGGAGGCGTACATCAGCCACGAGGCCATGTTCCACGCGCCCAGCACGCCGACGACAAAACGGAGCGTCCTGTCTCGATGCTGCTGTTCGGTGGCGGAGATTTCGGTCATGGCGTTTCCCTGGCTGAGATTAGCGGAGCTAGCGGCGGCTGTCGTGTAGAGAGCCATTTAGTCACCGTCATCGCCGGGCTTGTCCCGGCGATCCCGATGGGAAAGGCATTGCGCCCTGATCGGGATGCCCGGCATGAAGCCGAGCATGACAAGATACACCTCCGCGTTTCCGCGCGGGGATTTTTCCCGCCGGAGCATGCTTCCCTCCCCGCATGTCGTTTGCGCAACCCAAATAAGGGAGCGCTGCAAGTCGGCTATTGCCGACTTGCTCACGAAAATCGCGCCTCCCGAAGGGAGCGCGGGACGCCGGAGACTGCCGGTCTCCACGGCCTCGTGTGTGTGAGGAAGAAACACACGAGAGGTGTTACCGCAGGTGCCGGAGCATTCCGGCGTCCCGCGCGGCGGTGTTTACCGCGGAAAGGCCGCGCCCTCGCGCCGCCCGCCCGCCAAGCTTGCTCCGTTCTAACCCCGGTGGACTAACCAAGCCCGCTACGAACGGACTTATGCTCTATCCACCGCTGGCGGCACCACACCGGCGCGATCGTGGTTGGGCCCACGGAAAGCACCAGACCCGGATGCCTGTGGCGCAAGGTCGTTGCGCCGGGCACGAACGGCTTGGGCCGCATTCATGCCGGGAGCGTTAGGCCCGGACACGAAGCCACCGCCTCCCGCCCCGCGTATGTAGACGCGCTGCAGACGCCCCTTGGTGGGACGGGATGCGATAGGAATATAGTCCCCTTCTTCAGAAATGCAAATAGCTTTGCTAGATTGATTCATCTGTCATTAAACGGCATTTAAATGAGCAAAAAAGGTCTGGTTGCCGTAGATGCGTCGGACGCAAAATTCAGGGGTTGCGTTGCACCAGGACGTTGGACCTTATGCTTAGGGGCCGGTATTTCGCGTGGTATCACCCCGACTTGGTTTGATTTGACTAAGGAAATTGTAAACTCGACCTTTAATACCAATTACGACGCCACTACTTTTGAAAAGCACATCACATCATCGGGCTGGGGGCTGGATGCTTGGATACAGGCGGCAGCAAATGAGTTTAGTGCAAAAAAAAATACTTTGGATGATTTCAAAGACCTGATCGAATCAATACTTTATGGAAAACTTCAGAAAGATGCAGCGGGGCTTCCGATAGAAAAACATTTGCTGACAGTGCTTAACAGTCCAATCCGGGCGCCTAAGAATAGAGTCTTGGAGGTCTGCGAATTTCTTGAAAACACTTATAAAAATTCAAGTCTGATGGGAATTGCTCGATTTCTAATCGCTGCGGCAAAGGCCGAACGAAAACCTTACTCAATTATCACATTTAACGCTGATACGTTGCTTGAAACAATTATCTATCTCTTGCTCAGAAAAGATCACTACTTAGGACCCGCTCCACATGGACATCCCGCTTATCATTATAAGGCGGTAAATCGCCCATCATTGATTGCACATCACCAATATAACGAAAAAACTAACATCTATCATTGCCACGGCACCATTATGCCAAAGCAAACATCACCGAAGCGTCCAAAAGACTCAAGGGATAGGCTGATATTTTTGGAACAAGAATATTTGCGTATTTCAAGTTCAATTGCTTCTTGGCCCGAGACCCTATTTCTATTCCATTCACAGACTACGCGGATAGTTTTTGCAGGACTATCAATGTCAGACGCAAATATTCGGCGCTGGATGAGAGCGAGCGAAACTGAATTATCAGCTGACCATGAACAGGTTTTTAGCGGTAAACGCGTTAACCCAGAACATCTCTGGCTTACAACAAAGCCTTCCGAATCAGGACTGGCACGAATCCAACTCGTTTCCATGGTTCATTTGGGAATCCGACCTGCTTGGATCGATAAATGGTCCGATATTGAATTGGCGCTACGCAATATTTTAGCCGTCAGATAAAAAAGTCGGTTATAAAATTTTACCGAGATATGCGTCTCTTGGCGCGATCCCGGCCGCAAAGGATAAGCATAACTAATCAGAACCGCACTGACCTGTAAGCGAGATGGCCGGGACAGGCCCGGCCATGACTCCATAAAGTCTGCAAACACTCGCGGAACCATCCCCTCCTCCCGCCGTTAAACCGCCAGCGAGAACGGTCTCGCGTGCTGTTCCGAGAGGTTTTTCCATGCGCAAGATTATGGCCGCGATGATCGCCGGCTCGCTTCTTTCCCTCGCCGCCGGTGTCTCGCTCGCGCAGGTCAATCCCGAGGCAACGGCGAAGTCCGCACCGATGCAGGGCAAAGGCGAGCAGCCGCAAGGCCCGACGGGTCCGCTCACCACCAAAGGTCCGGCCGCCCCCGCTTCCAGCCCGCAGGGCGAAACGCCGCCCGGCATGCAGTCGGCCCCGAAGGGCGCGACGAAATCCAACGACACGAAATAAAAAAACCGCTTTACGTTTATTCGTCATGGTCGGACTCGCAGCCAAGCTTGCGCAGGCTGTGTAAACTTGCCTGCGCCCGGCCATCTCGCTTAGATGGGCATTGCGTCCCTAAGCGGGATGCCCGCGACAAGCGCGGGCATGACGAGAATTTTTTATGCGTACTTCCAGAAATTACTTCTCTTCGCTTGACCGGTTCAACTCGTCGGCAAACCGATGGTTCACGTCGCGGTGCCCGGCCTCGTCGGCGCGCACGGCGACGACGACTTCGCGCAGGCGCGCGTCCGGCTTGAGCTTCCAGTAGCTGATGGCGATCTGGGGGGCCGGAATATTCTCCGTCCGCCCGCTGTCGATCTCGGCCAGGTAGTCGGTGTAGCTGACGATCGCCTCCTCCTCGAAATAGCCGACGACGCGATGGGCGGTGCGCGGCGAGACGAGATAGAGAACGAAGAAGCCGTTGTAGAAGAGGCCCTGCGCGATCAGCACCAGCCAGCGCTCCAGCAGCGTCGGCTTTGCGATCTCGATAAAGGTCATCAGGTGCATGCGTTCGTTTTCGGCTTCCTCGAGCAGGGTGTGAATCCAGCCGTCGTCGTCCTTCATGCGGCGGAGCGAGCGCAGATGCTGCAAGGTGGCGCCCACCATGCCGGGCACGGCCGCGACCGTCTCCAGCACCACGGCGCGGTGACCGTAGCGCCTGGCGAAAAACGTATCGGCGATGAAGCGGAGAAAGCGCGTGAAGGCGAAGGCGACCCGATCGGAAAATGTCTTCGGCTGGTGCCGCGCCGTCAGATCGGCGGGCGTTTCGCTCATGGAAACGATACCGGCGCGATCGGATTGACCGTCAACACCAGCGGAGCCGTGATCGCGCCGCTGCTTGCGACGGCGGCGGGCTGCTTGCTCCTCTGCGCCGCGACGTTCACCGGACGCGAGATTCTCATGCTGGAGACCTGGCGGCGAAGCTCCGCGTTCAATCCCGGATGGTGTTTCGCCGCGGTAAAATCGGCGGGCTGATGCGGCACCCGGCCCGTGCCGTTGAAAACCACCGGACCAAGTGCTGTGACCACGATGTCGCCCTTGCGCAGGGTCGGATCGGAGCGCGCATCGATCGCGGCGTTGCCCACATCCTTGCCGTTGCAACTGCAGCCGGCGACGAGACGCTCGCGATAGAGCAATGCGTTTTGCAGTTTCGAGTAGAGATCGCCGTTGGAGGCGCTCGCCTGCTCGATCTCGCTGCCCATGAAAACGCGGGTCGCGGTTGCGGGGCACAGCGTGCTGCAGATTTTTTCCGGCGAGGAGTGCGGCTTGCCGATATCCTTCGCCATCGGGAAATAACCCCCGTCGCAAAGCCGCACGCAATAGGCGACCGCCGGACCCCTGCTCGGGGCCGGCGCTTCCGGCTCTCGCGCAGCGCCGCCGCCGAACCAATAGCCGAACAAGCCCTGCGCGTGCACGGGAGCGGCTGAAAATATACCGATGCCGGCAATAAGCCCGAGCATCATTGCGCCAGCGCCAAAATATCTCTTGCTTCGGGGATGGCTGACCACAATGTCTCCTGATTTTGCGCCGCGAGCCGGCCGAGCCGGCAGGCGGTCCTGGGTGCAACGTCCCCGCGGTTGAATGGTTGCCGTGGAACTTACGAATGACTGTTTTGAACGCGTGTGACGGCAACTGAACCTATTGCCCGTCAGATGGTTGGACCCTCACGCCTCATCCGCGATTTCGCCGATGGGGATTTTTGTGAGGTTCCAATGCGCAACAAATTGCTGATGACCTGTGCGATCGCCGTCCTGGCATCGACGTCATTCGCCTTCGCTCAAAGCAACGTGCCGGGCAGCGCCACGGCGGGCGCCATCGGCGGCGCCATCATCGGCGGACCGGTGGGTGCCGTCGTCGGCGGCATCGGCGGCGCCATCGTCGGCGGCATCGCGGACGACAACCGTCCGCGCTTCCGCGAATATGTCGGCACGCAGCGCCATTCGTCCTACCGCTATCAGGGCGATGTCAATGTAGGCGTCGTACTGCCGTCGGACGGCGTCACCTATTACGAAGCGCCGGAAGAATACCGTGTGCAGCGGAACTATCGCTATACGCGCGTGAACGACCGTATCGTGCTGGTCGATCCGCAGACGCGCCGCATCGTTCAGGTGATCGAGTAAGCCTTCGAACACAACCGGCTTCGTCAAAAAAAACACCCCTGCTTTGCGGCAGGGGTGTTTTTCATTGAAATTCTGAACAATTATTTCCTGTCCCCGCCCGGATGATTCACCGGTTCCTTCTTTTTCCTTTCGGCGTCGTCGTCGGCCGTGATGGTGCTGCCGGGATTGAAGCTCGGCGGGTCGCTCGACGGAAAGCTTTCCTCGAGCGCCCGATCCACCGGATCGATCGACTTCTTGGCCGCCGACGGGTCTCCCTTCCGCTTCGTTTCCAGATCGCGGATGTCGTCTGCTTTTTTCGGGGCTGAACTCTTCGACATTTACCCTCCTCCGGCGCGCGCTTTGGCGCGCCGCTTCGGAAAAGATAACGATCTGGCTTCGCGCCGGTTCCCCGGCTGAAAGCCCGCGGTTCAGGGCATTTTTGCAACCAAAAATTCGCAACTTGGGAGTAACAATCCGGGCCGGGCTGCGTATATGTTCGAAAAGGACAAAAGCCAATGAATACATGGAATCAAGTCTTGCAGTGGCTGACGAGCCAGAGCCTTGCCGCCTATCTCCTGCGCGGGGCTGCGGCCGTTCTCCTCTTCACGCTCGGCTATATGCAGCTCGACACGTCGCCCACTCTCGGCATGGCGGTGATGGTTTCCGGCCTGATTCCGCTCGGCGGCTGCCCGGCCTGCTGGATCGGCGGCACGATTGGAGCCGCGTGCGCCGTCCGCCCGCGCAAGGCGGAGACCGGACTCAAGGATTGAGTGCGGCGTAAACCGCGCCCAGCACCAGGCTGTAGGTCAGCAGCATTACGAGCGAAAACAGCGCTGGCCAGGCGCCGAGCCCCGCCGCGGCGGCGAAAAAACCGAGACCGACCAGCGGAAAAAACAGCGAGCCCATGACCGCCCAGCCGATGAGGCCGAAGACAAATCCCTTCGCGATCCCGCTGCCGCCCGGCAGCTGCGCGTATAGGCGTCCGAACAGGAAGCCGAGCGGAATCGCTCCGCTCACGAACGAAAGCGCCCACGGCAGCAGCCAGTGAACATCCTTGCCCGCCAGCAGGCCGAGTTTCGCCTGCAAGGCGGCATAGGGATCGAAGGCGGACAGCAGTCCGGTACCCGTCTTGAAATACATCAGGGACAGATGGGTGAGGCTGCCGCACGCGCCCGCCGCCGCGGCCTTCCAGAGCCAGTGCCAGTCGAACGGATGTCTCACATCGCCCCGTAACCCGGCCCGCCGCCGCCTTCGGGCGCGACCCAGGTGATGTTGCGGTTGGGGTCCTTCACATCGCAGGTTTTGCAATGGACGCAATTCTGCGCGTTGATCTGGTAGCGCACGCCGCCGGGGGCGGTGGCATCCTCCACCCACTCATACACCCCGGCCGGGCAATAACGCGCACTCGGTCCCCCGAACACTTCATATTCGCTCTGCTGCTGGAGGGCGATGTCGCGCACGACGAGATGGGTTGGCTGGTCTTCCTCATGGTTGGTGTTCGACAGAAAAACCGAGGTGAGCCGGTCGAAGGTGAGTTTTCCGTCGGGCTTCGGATAGGCGATGGGCGTGAACTGTGCCGCCGGTTTCAGCGTGTCGGCGTCCGCTTTTCCATGGCTGAGCGTACCGAAGGGCGAAAAGCCGAACAGCGTGTTCATCCACATGTCGAAGCCGCCGAGCGCGATGCCGATGGCCGTGCCGAACCTGGACCACAGCGGCTTTGCATTCCGCACCTTGAAGAGATCGTGGCCGAGGGCGCTGTCGCGCCAGGCGTCGTCGTAACCGCTCACCGTGTCGTTCGCGCGCCCGCCCTGCAACGCGGCGTTCATGCATTCGGCGGCGATGGTGCCGGAGAGGATCGCGTTGTGGCTGCCCTTGATGCGCGGAACGTTCATGAATCCGGCGGCACAGCCGACCAGCAGGCCGCCGGGAAAAGCGAGCTTCGGCACCGACTGATACCCGCCTTCGGTAATGGCGCGCGCGCCGTAAGCGATGCGCTTGCCGCCTTCGAATGTTTTTTTGACCAGCGGATGCGTCTTGAAGCGCTGAAATTCCTCGAACGGCGCGATGTAGGGATTTTCGTAATTCAGATGCACCACGAAGCCGACCGCAACCTCATTGTCCGGCAGGTGATAGAGAAACGACCCGCCGCCGGTATTATTGTCGAGCGGCCAGCCGAAGGTGTGCTGCACGAGGCCGGGTTTCGATTGCTCCGGCGTCACCTGCCACAGCTCCTTCAGGCCAAGGCCGAATTTCTGCGGGTCGCTGTTCTCGTCCAGCCTGAATTTCGCGATCAGCTGTTTCGTGAGCGAGCCGCGCGCGCCTTCCGCAAACACCGTGTATTTCGCGCGCAGCTCCATACCGCGCGTGAAGTCGGAGCGATGCTCGCCGTGCTTCGCAACACCCATGTCGCCGGTGGCGACGCCCGCGACCGAGCCATTTTCATGGTAGAGAATTTCGGCCGCGGCGAAGCCCGGATAAATCTCGACGCCCAATGCTTCGGCGCGCTGGGCGAGCCAGCGCGTCACGTTGCCGAGCGAGACGATGTAGTTGCCGTGATTGCCCATCAAGGGCGGCAGCAGGAAATTCGGCAGCCGGATCGCGCGCATCCCCACGAGCCAGTAAAAACGGTCGTCGGTCACTTTCTGCTTGATGGGCGCCGTATGGTCCGACTCCCAGTCCGGGATCAGCCGGTTCAGGCCGGACGGATCGATCACAGCACCCGAGAGAATATGCGCGCCAACCTCCGCTCCCTTCTCGACGACGAGCACGGAGATTTCCGCGTTCTCCTGTTTCAGCCGGATCGCGCTCGCAAGACCCGCCGGCCCCGCGCCGACGATTACGACGTCGAAGTCCATGCTCTCGCGCGGGGGGAGTTCGGTCATTTTCCTTCCTTGTAGGACCCTCATCCTGAGGAGCCGCCGAAGGCGGCGTCTCGAAGGATGCGCCGCCTCTCCTTCGAGACGGGCGCTACGCGCCCTCCTCAGGATGAGGCGGATTGAACTGCACCCTCTCTTAAAGACGAGGGATTTTCAAACCGGTTTTCCACCGGCCTCAGGAAAGCAACGCATCGCCGCGTTATGTTGCTATAATCGCGAAGATGAATTCCAGTTCGCATCATTCCCCCGCCGACATCCTCGCCTTCCACCTGGAAGCGGGGGTCGATGTGGCTTTAGCGGAGGAAGCGCCGAACCGTTTCACCGAGGTTGCGCCAACGCCGGCAGCCGCACCCACGCCACAACCGCGCCCGACCTCCGTCTCGAATTTTAGGCCCTCGCCAGCCATCGCACCCGCTCCCGCCACACCGTTGCCCGGCGCGGAGGAAGCGGTGTCCGCCGCCCGCTCGGCGGCGGCCGGCGCGAAAACCCTGGACGAATTGCGCGAGATTCTTTCCCGCTTCGAGGGCTGCGCGCTGAAACAGATGGCGCATAGTCTGGTTTTTGCCGACGGCAATCCCCAAGCGCGCGTGATGTTCGTCGGCGAGGCGCCGGGCGCGGAAGAAGACCGCGACGGGCTTCCTTTCGTGGGCCGCTCGGGAAAACTGCTCGACCAGATGATGAAGGCGATCGGGCTGGATCGGACGCAGGTTTACATCGCGAACATCATTCCGTGGCGGCCGCCGGGCAACCGGACACCGACGCCGCAGGAAACGGCGATCTGTTTTCCGTTCATCCGCAGACAGATCGAACTCGCCAATCCGGATTTTCTGGTCTGTCTCGGCAAGCCGTCGATGCAGACCATGCTCGGCATCAAGGACGGGATTCGTTCGGTCAGGGGCCGCTGGTACGATTACGATACCGGCACGCGCACCATCAAGGCGCTGGTGACGTTCCACCCGGCCTATCTCCTGCGCTCGCCGCTGGAGAAGCGGTATTCGTGGCGGGATTTTCTGTCGCTGAAGAAGGCGCTGGCGGAAAAGAATTAGCCCCCATCCTTCGAGACGGCTGCTTCGCAGCCTCCTCAGGATGAGGGCTTTGGTTTTCCGCCTCACCCTGAGGAGCGAGCGCAGCTCGCGTCTCGAAGGGTGAGGCGTTTCTCACTTGATCAAGAACTTCACCGCGAACAGCGCCGCGAGCACGATGATCACCGGATCGAGCTTGCTCAGCCGTCCGGAGAAAATCTTTAGCAGCGCGTAGGTGATAAAGCCGAAGCCGATGCCGTCGGCGATGGAATACGTCAGCGGCATGGTGATGGCCGTAACCACCGCCGGCGCGTATTCCGTCACATCCTTCCAGTCGATCTCGGCAAGACCGCGCGTCATCAGGCACGCGACGTACAGCAAGGCCGCGGCCGATGCGTAGGCCGGGATCATGCCGGCAAGCGGCGCGAAGAAGAGTGCCAGCAGGAAGAAGATCGCGACGAACGCCGCCATCAGGCCGGTGCGCCCGCCCGCCTGCACGCCCGCACTCGACTCGATGTAGCTCGTGGTCGTCGACGTGCCGACGAGCGAGCCGAACATCGCGGCGAGCGAGTCCGCCATCAACGCCTGACGCATGCGCGGCAGGCGGCCCTGCTTGTCGAGCAGGCCTGCGCGGTGGGTAACGCCGATCAGCGTACCGGCGTTGTCGAAGAGATCGACGAGCAACAGCGTCAGCACAATGATGATGAAGCTCAGTTCAAGCGCACGCGAGAAATCGAGCTTGAAGAGCGTCGGCGCGATGGACGGCGGCAGCGACACGAGGCCCTGCCATTGCGCGACGCCGAACGGAATGCCGATCAGCGCCACGGCCAGAATGCCGATCAGCGTGCCGCCCGGAATTTTCCGGTAGTTTAATGCCGCGATGAGGATGAAGCCGAGCAGCGCCAGCAGCGGTGCGGGCTGTTTCATGTCGCCCAGCGACACCAGCGTCGCGGGATGATCGACAATGATGCCCGAAGTTTGCAGCGCGATGATCGCGAGGAACAAGCCGACGCCCGCGGAGATGGCGATCTTCAGGTTCAGCGGGATCGCGTTGATGATGTATTCCCGGATTTTGAACACCGAGACCAAGAAGAACAGCACGCCGGACAGAAACACGGCGCCGAGCGCCTGCTGCCAAGTGTATTTGTAGGTGAGCACGATGGTGAAGGCGAAGAACGCATTGAGGCCCATGCCGGGTGCCAGCGCGATCGGATAATTCGCGTAGAGCGCCATCAGCAAGGTCGAGAACGCCGCCGCAAGACAGGTCGCGACGAATACCGCTCCCTTGTCCATGCCCGCATTGCCGAGAATCTGCGGATTGACGAAAATGATGTAGGCCATCGTCAGGAAGGTCGTGAAGCCCGCGATCAGCTCCGTGCGCACGTTGGTGCCCGCTTTCGTCAAACCAAAATAATTGTCGAGCGCGGTCTCAAGTCCGTTGCCGGACGGCGACGCGCGTCTCATCACTTTTTTAGCCATCGATATCCCCCTGTGACGACACTGGCAGCAGGTGCCTGAGGACACATGCCGGCGGCGAAACTGTCAGCGTCGAAAATCCCCAATAACTGCCACGCGAACGCCAAGCATAGCGGCGTGCCCGGGGAATGCGCTCGCTATTTACCGGGTTTCCACTGGTGCTGAAACGAGGCTAAATCGCTGGAAATTCAATAAATTTTTCGAAGCCGCGCGGAAAAGGCTCCGCTCGGCGGTTTCCAACCGCGCGAAGATTGTCTCAGCGGATGTTCGAAATTGTCGTCGTGCGAATCTGGTTGCCCGCCGGCGTGGTAACCACCTCGCTGATTTCGAAGCGCAGAAGCTTGCCGGGATGGCGCTTGGATAGTTCGACCAAATGCGGGCCCCACCACTGCGGCGGCTGTTGCGTGCAGTGTGCGTTCTCGCCGTTTGAGAACGATTTCTTGGCGGGAAAACTCGCCACGTTGGCGAACACGAATTTGTTTGCTGCGGAAAACATCTCTTCCAGAATCCACGGAATGTCCTGCTGCGGAATATGTTCAAGAACGTCGGTAGAAATAACCCCGTCGAATTTTTGTTCCGGCATGGCCGAATATTCCGGCACGCCCGGATCGTAGAGAGCGATTTCCCTGACGCCGAGATAATCCTGCACGCTGGCGGCGGTTTCGCCTGTCGTCAGCTGAAAATCTCGCGCCTTGTGATACAGCGCCTTGCCGCAACCGTAATCGAGAATGGTAGCGGCGCCCGTCCGGTGGACCAAATCCTTGATCTTCGGCAGCTCTTTTGTAAGCGAGCGGCCGTCGAAGGTTTCTTCCGCCGTCACCCCGATATGGGGAAGCCCGTCCTTGTGCGCCGATTTATAGAGCGCCAGCAGTTCCTGGTAGCGCGGACTGGGATTTTCACGGGTGAACATGGGGACGATTTAGCAGAACCGCCGCACCAGTAAAGCCGCTGCATTGCACGCAACGAACCCGTTGCAGGCGATTTTACCCGCAACAGTGCCTGTTGCCTTGTCAGGCAAAGCAGCCGATCTTTTGGATAGACCTGCGTCAAGCCGGCCAGCGCCAGTTCCAGGCATTATGGATCGTTTCCACTCATGCCGGAATTTGTCATTGAGGAGCCGTCATGGACTTCGATCCCGTCCTGCTCGCGCGTATCCAGTTCGCCTTCACCGTTACCTTTCACATCATCTTCCCGACCTTCACCATCGGGCTTGCGAGCTACATCGCGACGCTGGAAGTGATGTGGCTGTGGACCGGCACGCGGCGCTACCATCATCTCGCACGCTTCTGGACAAAGATTTTCGCCGTGTCGTTCGCGATGGGCGTCGTCTCCGGCATCGTACTCTCCTATCAGTTCGGCACGAACTGGAGCCGCTTCTCCGAAGTTGTCGGCAACGTCGTCGGCCCGCTGATCGGCTATGAAGTGCTGACGGCTTTCTTTCTTGAGGCGACCTTCCTCGGCATCATGCTGTTCGGCTGGAACCGCGTGCCGCCGTGGCTGCATGTCACGGCCTGCATCGCGGTGGCGGCCGGCACCGCGATGTCCGCGTTCTGGATTCTGTCGGCGAACAGCTGGATGCAGACGCCGGCGGGCCATGAAATCCGCAACGGCATCGCCTACCCGCTCGACTGGGTGACGATCGTCTTCAACCCGAGCTTTCCCTACCGCCTCGCGCACATGGTCACGGCGGCGTATCTGACGACCTCGTTCGTCGTTCTGGCGGTCGGTGCGCGCTACATGATCTCCGGCCGCTACATGCCCGAGGCGCGCACCATGTTGCGCATGGGCGTCGGCTTCGCCGCCATCGTGGCCCCCTTGCAGCTTTTCATCGGCGACCAGCACGGGCTGAACACGCTGAAGCATCAGCCGATCAAGGTCGCGGCGATGGAGGGACATTGGGACGGATCGAAGCCGGGCGCGCTGGTGCTTTTCGCGTGGCCGGATGAAAAGAACGAGCGGAATCTTTTCGAGATTTCAATTCCCAAGGGCGCTTCGCTGATCCTGACGCACGATCCGGATGGATTGTTTCCCGGCCTGAAAAGTGTGCCGCCGCAGGACCGGCCGCCGGTGAAGAATGTGTTCTTCTCGTTCCGCATCATGGTGGGCATCGGGCTGTTCATGATTGCATCGTCCTGGCTCGGTGTCTTCCTGTGGTGGCGGCGAAGGCTGTTCAGCAGCGAATGGTTTTTGAGGCCGATGTCGATGATGTGGTGGACCGGTTTCGTCGCGGTGGTCGCGGGCTGGGTCGTCACCGAGAGCGGACGGCAGCCGTGGCTCGTGCAGGGAATTCTTCGGACAGCCGACGCGATCTCGCCGGTCTCCGGCGCGCAGGTCGCCACGACACTTGCGTTGTTTGTCGTCGTGTACGGCATCGTGTTCTCGATGGGCGTCTATTACATCAATCGCCTGATCGAGAAGGGACCGGAAGTGGTGACGACGGCGCCGAGCAAGGGCACGGCATTGCGTCCGATTTCGACCGCGGCCGACGCCGGCCGAAAAGTTTTGTGAGAACGGGAGAACAATCATGGAATGGTATCTTCCCGTCATCTGGGCCGCGCTGATCGGCACGGCCGTCGTGATGTATGTGATCCTCGACGGTTTCGACCTCGGCATCGGAATCCTGTTTCCGTTCACCAGGACCGAAAAAGAACGCGACCTGATGATGAATTCGGTGGCGCCGTTCTGGGACGGCAACGAGACGTGGCTGGTCCTCGGCGGCGCGGGTCTCTTCGTCGCGTTCCCCAAAGCCTACGCGATCATCATGCCGGCAATGTACCTGCCGGTGATCGTAATGCTGCTCGCGCTGATTTTCCGCGGCGTGTCGTTTGAATTCCGCTGGGTGGCGAAGACGAGCAAAAAATACTGGAACCTCGCCTTTGCCGGCGGCTCGATCCTCGCCGCGTTTTCGCAGGGCGTCATTCTCGGCGGACTGATTCAGGGCATCACGGTGAAGAACGGCGTATTCGCGGGCGGCGCCTTCGACTGGCTCACGCCATTCACCATGCTCTGCGGGCTGTGCGTGATCGGCGGCTATGCGCTGCTCGGCGCCACATGGCTTCTCATCCGCACCGATGGCGTCGTGAACAAGCGCTCGCGCAAACAGGCGAAGCTGCTGCTGATCGCGGTACTCGTGGGCATGGGCATCGTCAGCCTGTGGACGCCGCTGCAATTCGACCGCATCGCCATGCGCTGGTTCTCGACGCCGAACATTTATTATCTCTGGCCTGTGCCGGTGGCGGCCGCGGCACTCGCGTTCGGACTCTGGAAATGGCTGAACGACGGGCGCGACCTGCCGCCGTTCCTCGCCGCGATCGGACTTTTTCTGCTCGGCTATTTCGGGCTGGTGGTTTCCAATTACCCGTATCTGGTGCCGCCGTCACTGACGGTATGGGATACGGCCGCCGTGCCCGCGAGCCAGATCTTCATGCTGATCGGCACGCTCGTGCTGTTGCCGATCAATCTCGCTTACACGGGACTCGTCTACTGGGTGTTCTGGGGCAAGCTAAAGGAAGGCGAGGGGTATCATTGAGCGCTAGAGGAACGACAAAAACGCCGGGACGCTGCGGAATTCTGGCTCCTGATCCTGGATGCTCCGATATTCGCTGGATGACACGGCGGATTCGATTTTCGAGCGCAATGGAGACGGCAGTCCCAAATTGGTGGCTATACTCAGAAGCTTGCAAAAGATCGGCGACGGCGCGGGCGCTAAACTCAAGCTTCATGCGCGGCGAAAACTTCGAAACGCGGCCTCGATCTCCTCGTTTGTCGCTACCCGGCTCGCGCTCGCCTCATCGATGGCTCGCAATTCATCTTCTGTTGGACTGTACTCGCCGCCCTGAAATGCCGCTTCAATTTCCAGCGCTATTTCCGCAAGCTCGTCCTGAGCCTGTTGCGGCCAGTTTTCGGCGCGTTTCAGAACTTCCTTCAATTTGCTACTCATAAATACAAGCATAGCATATTTGATAAGCCTTGTGGATTCGGTATCGCCCCATGCAAATCAACATCGTCGCCGTCAAGGACATGGTGCAGCTCGACATCACCGGGCCGTATGAAGTGCTCGCGCGCACGCCGGGCTGGACGGTCGATCTCGTCGCGGAATCCATGCAGCCGGTGCGCACCGACCGTGGGCTGACGATTCTACCGATGCAGACGCGCGAGAGTGCGAAGCCTTCCGACATTTTTGTGGTGCCGGGCGGTGCAGGCATCGATGCGATCCTGCTCGACGATGCGTGGCTGGACTACGTGCGGCGCGAATCCGAACGCGCGAAATATGTGTTCGGCATCTGCACCGGCTCGCTGCTGCTCGCCGCCGCCGGACTTTTGCGCGGAAAGAAGGCGGGCGCGCACTGGCAGGCGCGCGATCTGCTCGCGAAGTTCGGCGTCAGCGTTTCCGACGAGCGCATGACCGTGGACGGAAAGTTCTACACGTCGGGCGGTGTCACTTCGGGCATCGACATGGCGCTGCGCGTGGTGGCCGATGCGGCGGGCGAAACGGTAGCAAAGAAAATCCAGCTGGCGATCGAGTACGACCCTGCCCCGCCGTTCAAGGGCGGGACACCGTTCACCTCTCCGCCGGAGATCGTGCAGGCGGTGCTGGAAGACGGCAAGAAACGCCGCGCGGGCCGCGAAGAACTCACCAGCAAGGCGGCGGACCGGCTCCAGCAGAAAATCTAGTTGCCGATTTTGTCCGGCGCGATGATCGCCCAGCCGAAGCGGGCGAAGTCGAGCGAGCCGGGGCGGACCCATCGGTTGCTGACGGGCGCTTCCAGCGTGAGCGGTGGAAGATTTCCCGTCAACGAAAGCGGCGGCGAGGCGTCAGCACCCTCGATCCGCCAGATCACTACCGCCCCGCTGCTGCGCAGCTTCGCGTCGTCGATCCACGGCGACTTCGATTTATCGGCGTCGATATAAACGCGCGGACGGTCGCGGCTCAACAGCGCCACCGTGCTCGCCAGCGTGATGTCGCCGATCACATATTCCAGCGGCTTACCGGTGCGCGTGCGGAACACATCCGTGACAAAGCGCGACGCGGTGGCGGCGGGCCAGTTGGTCGGCCGCCCGCGCTCGCTGCCGTAAGGCGATGCGATGGCGGTCGCAATCTCCAGAACCGGCGGCAGGAAAAGCAATGTCAGCGCCGCCACCGACACCGCGCGCTGACGATGAATGCGGATGGTCTTTTCCACCAGCACCATCACGAGCAGGCCGGAATAAAGCAGCAGCGGCGCCGCGGCCGCGGGCGGAAAGGTGACGTTCGCGATAAAGGCGGCAACCAGCGCCAACGCAAGCGGCGCCGCCGCGAGCGTCAGCGCCACGACGCGCCCGAAGCGCAGGATTGGCGGACGCACGAATTGCGGGGCGTTCTCATGATCCTTCGCGCGGAACGATGAGGCGAGCGCCACCATCATCGCAACCCCGAGATGGCCGAGCAGCACCACCAGCAAGAGACCGATGGTGCCGGTTTCTCCATCCTCCACGCCGGCTGGGAATTCCGGCATCAGGCCGGAGAAATTTTTCCCGGCAAGCGAGATCACGCGCGGCGTGATGGTGAGGGTGAAGACAAACAGCGCGCCGACCGCCGAGAGCAGCGCATCGTGCGCGCGCAGGCTGACGCGGCCGGTGGGGGTCGCGGCCGTCAATCCGATCAGCACCATGAGCAGGAACATTCCCTGCACGCCCGCATAGGTCGTAACGCCGATTACAAAGCCGAAGGCGAGCCAGCAAAGACGGTTGCGTTCGGTGACGGCGAGCCACCACAACCATACGGCAAGGGCCGCGAGCGGCATCTGCACGATGCTGGAATCGAACGCCCCGACCGGAAAGGCGACCGGGTGCACGCCCGCCATCAGGAACGTGGCGAGCGCGCCGTAGCGGTCGCCGGCGACGCGGCGCGCGAAGGCGAAGACGAACCAGCCGGCGAGCGCCACTGTGAACGGCCCGAGCGCATACAGCGCCGGGACACCGCCTATTGAGTAAGCGATTTCGGCAATCCAGACCGGCAGCGGCGGAATGCCGAGATAGGCGAGCTGCCATTCGCGTCCCAGTGCAGCGCCGATCGCGAGCTTCGGATGCGGCGTCGGATCGGCGATCCAGGCGCACAAGGTCCACACCAGCGCGTGCGACAGGAGCGCCAGCGCGACGAAGAATGCCGGGCGGGCACGCAGGCCTTCGACGAAAATGGAGGACTGGAGGGGGCTCGCAAAACCGGTACGCATCAGCCTTCCGTTAGCACACTCACGCGGACGGCGCGTGTCTCGATCCATTCGCCCCGGCAGGGAGCAAAGCTCTTGCGATGATGCGGCGTGGTACCGAGCCGGGTCAGGGCCGAATAATGCAGGTCCGTGCTGTAACCCTTGTGCTGCTCGAAGCCGTATTCGGGATAGGCCAAGCCCAACTGGCACATCAGCCGGTCGCGGGTGACTTTCGCTACAATGGACGCTGCCGCGATGGAGGCGACGATCGCATCGCCGCCGATCACCGGCTCCACTTCATAGTCGTCCGAAAGCGGCGGCCGCATGTTGCCGTCCACGAACACGAAACGCGGGCGGCGCGGCAGCGCGCAGACCGCACGGGCGAGCGCCCAGAGCGAAGCGCGCAAAATGTTGTCGCGGTCGATCCGCCACGGCGGCGCCAGCGCCACCGCCACTTCCGCGCAGGCGCAAATCTGCACGAACAATTCCTCGCGCCGCGCGGGGGAGAGCGCCTTCGAATCATCGAGGCCCTTGGGCACGCAATCCGGATCGAGAATCACGGCGGCGGCGACCACCGGACCCGCCAGCGGACCCCTGCCCGCCTCGTCGCAACCGGCGACGGGAGCCAAACCGCGGCGATGGACGTTACCTTCACGCCGGAAGGAAGGAAGCATGCGTACCGTCTTTTTGACCTTGCGACTCAAGCGACCGCCCCCTAATTGCACACTCGACAGTGCAGCGAGCGGTGAACAGCCGCAATCCCGTGAGCCGATGGATTGCGGGTAAATCACAGCTCGGGCACAATTGTTGTAAATATGCGGCAGACCTGAACGCCGCCGGAGGAAGCCGATGAAATGGGAAGACTATCGCTCAAGCGATAACGTCGAGGACCGCCGCGGCGACGGAGGCGGCGGTTTCGGCGGCGGCATGGGCTTTCCCATTCCGTTCGGCGGCGGCGGACTGGGCATCGGCACCATCATCATTGTCGGCCTGCTCGCCTGGGCGCTCGGCATCGACCCGCGCATCGTGGTCGGCAATCTCGACCAGATCATCGAACAGGGTCCTCCCGGACAGCAGACGCGCATTCCCGCCGGCCCCGGCCCGAAGGGGACGCAGGGCGCGCCGCAGGACCAGCTCGGCAAGTTTGTGGGCGCGACACTCGCGCAGACCGAGGATGTCTGGCGCAAGGTTTTCCCCGAACAGGTGGGCCGGCGCTATGAGGAGCCGCGGCTCGTGATCTTCTCCGGCGTCACGCGCTCGGCCTGCGGCACCGCGCAATCGGCGATGGGACCGTTTTACTGCCCGCTCGACAAGCGGGTCTATCTCGACCTCTCCTTCTTCAACGATCTGCGGAATAGATTCCGCGCGCCCGGCGATTTCGCGGCCGCCTACGTGATCTCGCATGAGGTCGGCCACCACGTGCAAAACCTGATGGGCATTCTGCCCAAGGTGCAACAGCAGCAACAGCAGGTCGGCCGCGGGCAGGCGAACCAGTTGTCGGTGCGCGTCGAACTGATGGCGGACTGCATCGCGGGTGTGTGGGCGTTTCACGCCGACAACCAGTTGAAGACGCTGCAGCCGGGCGACATCGAAAAGGCGCTCGCGGCGGCGACCGCCATCGGCGACGACCGCATCCAGCAGCAGACGCAGGGACGCGTGATTCCGGAGAGCTTCACGCACGGCTCCTCGGCGCAGCGCGTGCAGTGGTTCACCACCGGACTGAAGTCGGGCCAGTTGAAAAGCTGCAACACCTTCTGATGCCCGGCATTGATGCATCCCGGACGTTCGAGCCGCTTGCTATCGCGGTGCTGACGGTTTCGGACACGCGGACTCTGGCCGAGGACAAATCCGGCTCGACGCTGCAGGAGCGCATCGAGAAGGCGGGTCATCGCGTTGCCGCGCGCAAAATCGTGAAGGACGATGTCAAAACAATCCGCGCGCAGGTGAAGGCGTGGATCAAGGATAAAAAAATCGATGTTGTGATCACCACCGGCGGCACCGGCTTCACCGGCCGCGACGTGACGCCGGAAGCGGTCGAGCCATTATTTGAGAAGCGCATGGACGGCTTCTCGACGATGTTTCTGCTGGTCAGCGCGCCTAAAATAGGCCCAAGCGCGATTCAGACGCGGGCGACGGCGGGTGTCGCGGGTGCCACCTATATTTTCTGCCTGCCGGGTTCACCCGGCGCCTGCAAGGATGCCTGGGACGAAATCCTCGTGCACCAGCTCGACCTGCGCTACCGCCCCTGCAATTTCGTGGAGATCATGCCGAGGCTCGACGAGCATTTGAGGCGGGGGAAGGTGAGGAAGAAGTAATTCCGAAGGGGACGGCTTTGGCGGACAAAAAGAAAAAGGTCGTCATCATCGGTGCAGGTTTCGGCAGGCTGGAATGCGCCCGCGCGCTGAAGTACGCCAATGTCGCGCTCACCGTCGCCGGCCGGCACAACCGCCACACCTTCCAGCCGCTGCTGTATCAAGTCGCGACCGCGGTGATCTCGCCCGCCGACATCGCCTGGCCGGTGCGCGGCTGATCACTCGCGACGAGCGCGGCTGAACGATTCGTATTCTCACCGTCATGGCCGGGCTAGTCCCGGCCATCCCGGCAATCATCGCAGTGCCTCCCTAAGCGAGATGCCCGGCACAAGGCCGGGCATGACGAAATTTATCGGCGCGGCTGAGCGCAGCCAAAAAGTCGTCACCAGTAATTCCTGAGAAAAATATTTTAGAATGAGTGTACTGGATGCCCTGCCTGCGCGGGGCATGACCTTTATTTTTATTGTGGGACCACAACCCGCGTTCTTAGGGTGACGGTGCGGCGGCGGCCGATCCGCCACAAGAGACGGCTGCGCGCGTCGCGCACGTTCTCGTGGCCGCCGAGTTGCTCATAAAGGCGCTTGGAGACCAGCAACCCCTGCTCGGGGCGCGGCGTGGCGAGCAATGCGTGATTGAGCGACGAGAGTGTCTCGCGAAGACGCGCCCCGAAGCCGAAGCCGTCCACCGCCAGCCGAAACACCGCCGCACGGTCCAGCGTCTGGCCCGCGCGCTCGGCGGTATCCATGAAATTCGTGACCTCGCGCTGCCAGCCTTCGTCGAGCACCGTGCCCGGCTCCAGAAACAGCAGCCAGCTGCCCCGGCTCGCCGCAGCGCCCGCCTTCAGCCGCTCGCCGTCGCGCTCGGCGCCGCGCAGGAAAACGCAGCCGGCGGCGTCGGAAATCCGCTCGGTGCCGTCGTTCGAGCCACCGTCCGCCAGCACCACCTCGCGCAGAATCCCCGCCGCCGAGCCCGGCACCAGGGCCGACAGCGTCGGCACCAGCAGCCGCTCGGAATTATAGGTGGGGATAAGCACGCTGATCATCGGGAACCGCAATAGGTTGTAATCGTTCTGTTACCGCCACACATGATGTTGCGTAAAGCCCAGTCCAATTTTGTTCTTGTTATGTTCTAGTATCCCGGATAGGGTCGGCGCATGGACCAGAGACTGGACGACACTTACGAAAACCACGGCTTCAGCGAAGAAGCCAGCGACGGCATCCTGGATACGGCGGTCGATTCCGAGCGCCGCCGGGGCCGCGGCGCCACATCCAATTCGTCCGGTCGCTTTGAGCCGCAGGCCAAGGTCGTGTTCGACGACGGCTGGCAGAGCCTGGAAGAGCTGCCCCCATTCAAAACGGTGGTGACCGAGGAGAAGACGCGGAAAATCATCACGCGCAACGAATCCCCGGACATCGGCTTCGACCGCTCGATCAATCCCTATCGCGGCTGCGAGCACGGCTGCATCTACTGTTTTGCGCGTCCGACCCATGCCTACCAGGGGCTTTCGCCCGGTCTCGATTTCGAGAGCAAGCTGTTCGTGAAGCCGGACGCGCATGAACTGCTGGCGCGCGAGCTCGCCGCCCCCGGCTACCAGTGCAAGATGATCGCGATGGGCACGAATACCGATCCCTATCAGCCGATCGAGCGGCAGTGGAAAGTCACGCGCCGCATCCTCGAAGTGCTGCGCGAAGCCAACCACCCGGTCGGCATCGTCACCAAATCGGCGCTGGTGACGCGCGACCTGGATATTTTGTCGGACATGGCTTCGAAGGGTCTCGCGAAAGTCGCGGTTTCCATCACGACGCTCGATCCGCAGCTTGCCCGCGCCATGGAGCCGCGCGCCTCCACCCCGCCGAAGCGGCTGCAGGCCATCCGCTCACTGGCGCAGGCCGGCATTCCTGCGGCGGTCATGGTGGCGCCGATCATTCCCGCGCTGAACGATGCGGAGATCGAGCGCATTCTCGACTCCGCCGCCGACGCGGGCGCGACCGAGGCCGGCTATGTGATGCTGAGGATGCCGCTTGAGATCAAGGATCTCTTCCGCGAATGGCTGCGCGAGCACTTTCCGGACAAATACCGCCATGTGATCGCACTCGTGCGCGATCTCCACGGCGGGAGGGATTACGACGCGACCTTTGGAAAAAGACAGGTTGGCAGCGGCCCCTATGCCTGGTCGATCGGACGGCGGTTCGAGCTTGCCTGCCGCAGGCTCAACCTCAACAAGCGCAGGCAGCGGCTGGTGACAACGCTGTTCACGCCGCCCGTCAAGAAGAAAGACCAACTCGATCTGTTCGCGGCGTGAATTCATCCCTGCCCTGAAGGGAGGGAGAAGATTGCGGATTGCGCCTTGCTAACCCGCCTGCGGGTTCGGCGGCTCGGGCTTCCAGTAAGGACTGATCATCACGCCGAACAGCACGAGCAGGCCGGTCGCCATGCCGAACAGGTACCACTGGTAAGCCTCGGGCAGGTTGCGCGAGATCAGCACGAAAACGAGCGTGATCCCGAGCGCGAGGCAGGACAGTCTCATATTGCGTTGGGTGCGGGCTTCGGACATGCGGCCAGTCTGCCGCACGGCCTTAAACCGGCAATGAATTGTTAGTGTCCCACAGCGGGAATTCCATAAGGATTGATTAAGGTTAGCCTTTACCCCGCCTTTACCCGTGACGGGCCAATATCCGCGGCGTCAGTTCTGTTGCGTCAGCGTATCCCGGTATTGCGTCATGGATGTTGTGCGTATCGGGGCGCCCTTGCGGGCGCCCCGTTTAACCGAAGAATCCGCAGCACTCGATCGCGTGATTGTCGGCGAATGCGTCGCCGAACTGGAAAAACTTCCCGCAAACTCGGTCGATCTCGTCTTCGCCGACCCGCCCTACAATCTGCAACTCCAGAACGACCTGAAACGGCCGGACGACAGCCTGGTCGATGCGGTGAACGACGACTGGGATCAATTCGCGAGCTTCAAGGCTTATGACGAATTCACCCGCGCCTGGCTTTCCGGCGTCAAGCGGGTGATGAAGCCGACGGCTACGCTCTGGGTGATCGGCTCCTATCACAACATTTTCCGCGTCGGCACCGTGCTGCAGGACCTCGGCTACTGGATCTTGAACGACATCGTCTGGCGGAAATCCAATCCGATGCCGAATTTCCGCGGCCGCCGGTTCACCAACGCGCACGAGACGATGATCTGGGCCGCACGCGATCAGAGCACGAAATACACATTCAACTACGAAGCGCTGAAGGCCGGCAATGAAGACGTGCAAATGCGTTCCGACTGGACGATCCCGCTCTGCACCGGCGAAGAGCGTCTCAAGGACGGAACCGGGCGCAAGCTGCATCCGACCCAGAAGCCGCAGGCGCTGCTCGCGCGCGCGATCCTCTCCTCGTCGAAGCCGGGCGATGTCGTGCTCGATCCCTTCTTCGGCACCGGCACCACGGGCGCCACCGCGAAATATCTCGGCCGCCATTTCATCGGCATCGAACGCGAGAAGAAATATGCCGAGGGCGCGATACAGCGCATCGCGGAAATCGAACCGTTGCCGGAGGCAACACTCGTTCCGTTCATGACGGCGCGCGAGGCGCCGCGCGTGCCGTTCAACGCGCTGCTGGAAAAGGGCCTGATCAAAGCCGGCGCCACCCTCACCGACGCCAAGGGCCGGGTGAAGGCGCTCGTGCGGGCCGATGGAATGATCTCGTTCAAGAACGGGAAGGAGTCGCATGCCGGCTCCATCCATCGCATCGGCGCGATCGCGCAGGGGCTGGAAGCCTGTAACGGCTGGACCTACTGGCACTTTGAAGTCAAAGGCGCCCGCAAGCCGATCGACGCGCTCCGTGGAAAAATCCGCGCTGAACTGGCGCTCTGAGCGCGCCATGCCCGCGCTGCACCGGAAATGTGCGCCGGCCGCCGCGGCGGCATTTTTTCTCTTGTTCGTGACAGGGCCCGCGATCCCGCAGATTATTCCAAACTGGAACGGCTTTTATCTCGGCATGACGGCAGGATTCGTCCAGAGCGAGATGACACTGAACAGCGGCGATCTTGCGAGTGCGGGCCTCACGGCACCCGGCGCCATCGCGGGGATATCCGACAGGAATGTCAATTTCGGAATCATAGCGGGGCAGAATTTCCAGCTCGGTTTTCTGGTGTGGGGATGGGAGGCGGACTGGTCGCGTTATCAGAGCCGCGCCTCAACCTCATTTACCGGGACCATCGCACCCTTCGGTGCGGTCGCGGGCAATCTCGTGACCGATGTGGACTGGACCGGCTCGCTGAAGGGCCGCGCCGGCATCGCGCTCGGCGATGCGCTGCTCTATGCGACCGCGGGTCTTGTGGTGGCGAAGACGTCCGGCAGCATTTCCTTCAGCGCTCTGGGAGCCACGCAATCCTATGAGGACTCGGCGTTTCTTTCGGGCTGGGCCATCGGCGGCGGGGTCGAATATCAGATTGCGCCGATCTGGACGCTGCGTGCCGAAGTGATCCACACGCATATCGGCAACGATCTATTTTCATTTTCGACCGGCATGGTGCCGCTCTCATCCAGCATCGACCTGCTGACGGTGAGAGCCGGACTTTCATTGCGGTTCTGAACTTATTGCTTTGAGCATGATCTTTTCCGAAAACCGGTTCCCACTTTTCGGGATCATGCTCTAAGTACGCCTGCCGATACCGGGCGGCATGCGGTCGTTGTGTTCGCCCGCCGGCACGTGCGGGCGGCCCAGCGCGAATTCCAGCATTCCCATCGCGATCTCGCGCTCGCCCATGATGGTGAAACTCACGCCCATGTTGATGAGATGCTCCACCTCCGCGTCGGAATGGGCGCGGGCGATGATTGCGATGTCCGGATTGAGCTTGCGCGCCTGTTCCACCACCTGCCCCGCCTCGAAACCATCCGGGATCGCGACGAAGATCCAGCGGGCCCCCGCGATGTTGGCGGCCGCGAGCGTTTCCGTCTGCACCGCGTTCGCCACCAGCACCTCGACCTTGCGCTTGCGTAAATCTTCCACGGTTTCTGGCCGGTCCTCGATCACGAGAAACTTGTGGTCTTCCCGCAGCAGTCCTTCGGCCACCACCCTGCCGACGCGGCCATAGCCGACGATCACCGCGTGATCGTTGAGCTTGGTAGGCACGAGTTCGACAATCTCCGCTTCCTCCGCGGCCTCGGGCTCCGGTACCGCGGCCTTGTCCTGCTTCTTCGGCCGCATTTTCTCGAGCTGCCGGAACAGGACCGGATTGGCGAAGATCGAGACGATCGCCGCGGCCAGGATGAGATCGCGCGCCTCCTGTTGCAGCAGGCCGAGCATGACGGCGATGCCGCTCAGGATGAAGGAAAACTCGCCGATCTGCGCGAGGCTCGCGGAGATCGTGAAGGCCGTATGTTTCGTGCGCCGGTACATCGTCACGATGAAATAGGCCGCGGCGGGATTCACCACGAGCACGATCAGCAGCACGCCGACAAACAGAAACGGATGCCGCAGGATGATCGTCGGATCGAACAACATGCCGACCGAGACGAAAAACAACACCGCGAAGGCGTCGCGCAGCGGCAGCGACTCTTCGGCCGCGCGCTGCGAGAGCGGACTTTCGTGCAGCATCGTCCCGGCGAAGAAGGCGCCCAGCGCCAGCGAAATCCCGAAATAGGTGGAGGCGCTGTAGGCGACGCCGAGCGCGATCGCGAGCACGGCAAGGCGGAAAAGTTCGCGCGATCCCGTATGGGCGACGTAATGCAGAATCCAGGGAATGAATCTTCGCCCGAAGATCAGCATGAGTGCAGCGAATGCCAGCACCTTGCCCATGGTGATGCCGATGACCGAAAGAATCTCGCGCCATTCTATCCCGGCCGTTGGCGCGCCCGGCTCTACCCGATCGCTGCCGACGGCGGCGAGTGCGGGCACGAGCACGAGGGCGAGCACCATCGCGAGGTCCTGTACGACGAGCCAGCCGAGCGCTATGTGCCCGCGCTCGGTTTCCATCAGGCGGTGCTCCTGCAACGCGCGCACCAGCACCACGGTACTGGCGACCGAAAGCGACAGCCCGAACACGACCCCGGCGGCGGCCGACCAGCCCGCGAGGCGCGCGAGCGCCATGCCGATCAGTGTCGCCACCGCCATCTGCGCCAGCGCGCCGGGGACGGCGATGGCCTTCACAAGCAGCAGATCCTTGAAGGAAAAATGCAGGCCGACGCCGAACATCAAGAGTACCACGCCGATTTCGGCGAGTTCGGAGGCGACCTTCTGGTCCGCGACATAACCGGGCGTGAAGGGCCCGACGATAATACCGGCGATCATGTAGCCGACGAGGGTCGGAATCCGCAGCCGGTTCGCGAACGCGCCCAGAAGAAAGGCGAGCACGAAACCGGCTGTGATCGTCGCGATCAGCGGCGAATGATGCGGCATGCGGCCAGTGCTATCCGACTCAAGCGCGGCCCCATTGCCGCGCGTTCGGATTGTAACGCAGCTTTGCGGATTGGCGACGGCTAAAGCGAAACCCGGAGAAGAATCTCCGGGTCGAAGAGCAGCGGGCGCCTTTACTTCGCAGCGACGACCATGACCTCGACCTTGTACTGGGATGCTGCAAGCTTGCATTCAATGGTCGCGCGCGCCGGTGTCTGGCCCGGCGCGACCCACGCCTCCCACACCTTGTTCATCTCGGCGAAAGTGCCGATGTCGGTCAGGTAAATCTGCGCCTGCAGAAGCTTCGACTTGTCGCTGCCGGCGGCGGCCAGGAGCTTGTCGATGATGGAGAGAATTTCAGTGGTCTGTTCGGTGACGCTCTTGCCGGCGGTCGACTTGGCTACCTGACCGGCGAGATAGACGGTGTTGTTATGGACGACCGCCTGGCTCATGCGCGGGCCGGTTTCAAAACGGGTGATGCTCACGGACTTCCTCCCTTGGAATTTATTTCCAGCTTAGTAGCGGTCAATTCATCCGCACTCAATCCGCGCCCATCCTTCGAGAGGGTCGCGGAGTTTATCATCGGGCCGCGCTTCGCGCGGGCCCGTTGGCTCCCTCCTCAGGATGCGGTGGCGCGGCGTCTCGAAGGATGGGCGCGGAGTTTTACCTGTTTTGGTTGTCGAGCGCATGCGCGACGATTTTCCGCATGACCGTTGGCAGCGCTTCGGAATCGAGCTTATTCAGCGCCACAAAACGCATGCCCTTCGGCGCGGGCGTTCCTTTCGGCACGGTGGCGGAATAGACGGTGAGTTCCAGCGGGAAATGCGTGAATATATGACGGACGCGGCCGGGCAGCTTCTTCCACGCTACGCCTAGTGGTGCATGGATGAGCGAACCGGAAATTTCAAAACCGCTTGCCCACTCCGTCCCCGGCACTTCAGTCATGCCGCCGAGCAGACCCTTCAGGGGCCGCTTCCGTAAAAGTACCGCGCCGTCGGTACGCTGCACGAAGAAGGCGGCACCCCGCCGCAACTTGCCCTCGGCTTTCGCGATCCTGCGGGGAAAACTCTCGGCCATTCCTTGGCGGTACGCCTCGCAGGAAAACACAAATGGACAGCGCGGACAGTCCGGACGTTTGGGCGTGCAGACGGTCGCGCCAAGGTCCATCATCGCCTGCGCGAAATCGCCCGGGCGTGCGGCCGGTGTCAGCCTTGAAGCGTGAGCGAAGAGTTCCGGCTTTGCTTTCGGCAGCGGCGTTTCCACCGCGAACAGGCGCGAGATCACGCGTTCGATGTTGCCGTCCACTGGCGTTGCCTTGCGGTCGAAGGCAATCGCCGCAATCGCAGCCGATGTATAAACACCGATGCCGGGCAATGTGCGCAACGCCTGTTCATCGGAGGGAAATTTTCCGCCGAAACGCGCCACCACTTCCCTGGAGCATGCGTGAAGATTTCTCGCCCGCGCATAGTAGCCAAGCCCGGCCCAGAGCTTGAGCACCTCGCCCAGCCTGGCCGAGGCAAGCGCCTGCACCGCCGGAAACCGCGCGACAAAGCGGACAAAATACCGCTCGACCGTCTCGACGCGCGTCTGCTGCAACATGATTTCGGAGAGCCACACCTTATAAGGCTCCATCCGGCGGCCGGCCTGCGCGCGCCAGGGGAACTCGCGGCGGTTCCGGTCGTACCAGGCGAGCAGCGCCGCGGCAGAGGGCGCCGTTTTCGCCCTCTTCACAGCGCGGGCAAAATTTTTCGTCAGCCTGCTTCCGCCTGCTAGCGTCATTGCGTTCTGCCTGACAGAGTGCATGAGCATGAACAAGCCAAAGTACCGCAAAACGCGCCCGCTCGCCGATCTCGTTGGGGATTGCCTCAACACGGCGTTCGCGCGGCAGGGCTTTGTCGCGGTCGAGGTGGTCACGCACTGGGAAGAGATCGCAGGCCCGGAGCTGGCGAGCCGCACCGAGCCGATGCGGCTGGTCTGGCCGCGCCGCGACGACCCCGATTCCGAAGGTACGCTGACGGTGAAGGTGGAAGGCGCTTATGCGCTCGACCTGCAATATGCCGCACCGGTGCTGATCGAGCGGGTAAACCGCTATTTCGGCTGGCGCTGCGTCGGGCGGATCGCCATCCGGCAAGGCCCGGTTACGCCGCGCACGCGGGAGGTCTCTTTGCCGCTGGAACCGTCGCCTGAATCCCTTGCCCGGATCGAGGACGGCCTGGGCGAGTTCGAGGACGCAAAGCTCAAATCCTCGTTAGCGCGCCTTGGGGCGCTTGTACGAAACAGCAGGAACGCGCAAGAGTGAGCGCGAATTGAAGCTCCCGCCGCGCCGCCATCTTTTCTCAGCCTAGGTCGCGGCCGGTCCAGAAATCTTGATGGAGTCCAGTCTTGGCGAAGAAAAACGAAGTGACGAAGACTTCAGGCAACAAAACCGCGTTGGGCATCGGCGCGATCGTGATCGCCGCCGTGATCGGCTTCGGCATTTATTATGCGACGCGCAACGCCAGCACCCCCGCCCGAATCTCGCTGCCTGATCTGCACACGGCCGGCCCGCTCGGCGACAAGATGATCGGCAGCGCGAATGCTCCGGTGACGATCGTGGAATATGCCTCGATCACCTGCCCGCACTGCGCGACCTTTCACATTGAAAGCTATCCGACGCTGAAGGAAAAATACATCGATACCGGCAAGGTGCGGCTGATCTTCCGCGAATTCCCGACGCAGCCGGCGAAGGTCGCGATCTCCGGCTTCATGCTCGCGCGCTGCGCGGGCGACCGCTATTTTCCGTTCATCAACGCGCTGTTCGAGCAGCAGCAGCAATGGCGCAATGATCCCTATAACGGCTTCCTGCGGATCGCAAAGCAGGCCGGCATGAGCCAGCAGACGTTCGAGAAGTGCCTCGAGGACACAAAGATGGCGGGCGAGATCGAGAATGTGGCAAAGCGCGCGGTGGAAAAATTCGGCGTGGAATCCACGCCGACTTTCTTCATCAACGGCCGCAAGTTCGAAGGCTCGATCCCGGTCGCGGACCTGCCCAAGCTGATCGATCCGCTCATCAAGTAAACCGCCGCCAAACCGCCCGAAAAAGCCCATAGGACAGAGGCTTCTTGGGCTTGCGGCGGGTGCTCCCCCGACGCATCTTCGGAACAAGCGAATCGCGCCTGAAGCGCGCGAGCGCACCGGTGTATTCAGGTATCCAGCATGCAATTCACCCGCCTTCGTCTGATCGGGTTCAAGTCTTTCGTCGAACCATCCGAGTTCCTGATCGAGCCGGGTCTTACCGGCATTGTCGGGCCGAATGGTTGCGGCAAGTCCAACGTCGTCGAGGCGCTGCGCTGGGTGATGGGCGAAAGCTCGCACAAGTCCATGCGCGCGCCGACCATGGACGATGTGATTTTCTCCGGCTCCAACAACCGCCCGGCCCGCAACATGGCCGAGGTGGTCCTTGTCATCGACAACAGCGACAAGAAGGCGCCGGCGAGCCTCAGTTCCGACGACGTGCTGGAAGTCTCACGCCGCATCGAGCGCGAGGCGGGCTCGGCCTATCGCATCAACGGCCGCGAGGTGCGCGCACGCGACGTGCAGTTGCTGTTCGCCGATGCCTCATCCGGCGCGCGCTCGCCGGCACTCGTCCGGCAGGGCCAGATCGGCGAGATCATCAATGCGAAGCCGGAACAGCGCCGCCGCATCCTGGAAGAAGCCGCCGGCATCGCCGGCCTGCACGCGCGCCGTCATGAAGCCGAGAACCGGCTGAAGGCGGCCGAGCACAATCTCCAGCGCGTCGAGGACGTGATCACGCAGATCGCCGGCCAGATGGACGGCCTGAAGCGGCAAGCGCGGCAGGCCTCGCGCTACAAGAACCTGTCGGCGGAAATCCGCAAGCAGCAGGCAATCCTCGCGGCCCTCCGCTGGCGCGAGGCGGAGAACGCGGTCGCCGAGGCCGAGCGCGCACTCGATCTTGCGGTCCGCGCGGTCGCCGACCGCACCAAGACGAATGGCGAAGCCAATCGCGCACGGACATCGGCCGCCGAATTGCTCTCGCCCCTGCGTGAGGAGGAAGCAAAGGCTGCCGCGGCGTTGCAGCGGCTGATGCTCGCCCGCACGGATCTGGATAAAGAAGAACAGCGCGCGAAGGATCGCGTCGATGAACTGGAGCGCCGCATCGCGCAGCTTACGCTGGACATCGAGCGCGAACGCTCGCTCGCCAAGGATGCGACCGAAGTGCTGGCGCGGCTCGACCGCGAAGAGACTTCGATCAACGCCGATACCAAGGCGAGCGAAAACGGCGAAAAGACCGCCCGGGAACGGCTTGCCGCCGCCGAAGCCGTGCTTGCCAAGTCCGAGCAGGCATTCGCGGAAGCCACTGGCGCGCTTGCGGAATTCACCGCCAAAAACGAACAGATCGAGCAGACAATTGCGGAGACCGCCGGCCGCATGGCGCGGATCGAGGCCGAGATCGCGGAAATCGAACGCGAGAAAAGCGCGCTGGAAAGCGCCACCAAAGACAGCGCCCAGCCGCTCGCCGCCGCCAGCACGAAGGCACAACAATCGCTCGGCGATGCGGATGGACGCACGTTGAGAGCGGAAGCGGCCCGTTCGGCGGCGACCCAGGCGCTGGACGCCGCGCGCCGCCCCCTCGCGCAGGCCGAGTCCCACCTGCACCGGCTCGAAACCGAGGCCCGCACGCTCGCGAAGATGCTCGATGTCGCGGAGAAGAAGCTTTGGCCGCCGGTTGTCGATGCGATCAAGGTCGATGCGGGATTTGAAGTGGCGCTGGGTGCGGCCCTCGGCGATGATCTCGATGCGCCGACGGATGCCGCCGCACCGATGCACTGGGCCGGCGCCGACGCTTCAAGCGATGCCTCGCTGCCGGAGGGCGTCACACCCCTTTCCAGTCATGTGAAGGCGCCCGCGGCGCTGACCCGCCGCATCGCGCAGGTCGGACTGGTTTCCCGCAGCGATGGAAAACGGCTGTCCTCGAAGCTCAAAGCCGGCCAGCGGCTCGTTTCCAAGGAAGGCGATCTCTGGCGCTGGGACGGCTTCACCGTCACCGCCGATGCGCCCACCGCCTCCGCAAAAAGGCTAGCCGCGCGCAATCGTCTGGCCGAGATCGACCGCGAAACGGAGACGGCCCGCGCGCAGGTCAAGAAATTCGCCACCCTCATCGCGAAGGCCGAGCAGGAAGCGCGCGATGCGGAAACCACCGAGAGCGAGGCGCGCAACGCATGGCGAACAGCGCAAACCGCGTTCAACGCCGCGCGCGAGGCGCAAGCCGACGCCGAACGCAAATCAAGCGAGCGCCTCACCCGCCTTTCCGCGATCGCGGAGGCGGGCACGCATCTTTCCAAGGCGCGCGCGGAAGCCGCCGCGATGCGTGCAGAGGCCGAGAAAGCGCAAAAAGGGCTGCCCCAATCGAGATTGCTCGAAAACAAGCTCGAGGAAATCAAAACGCAGCTCGGGCAAGACCGCTCGGCACTGGCCGCCGCCCGCGCCGAACTCGAAGGTATCGAGCGCGAGCGGACCGCCCGCGCAAACCGGCTGACCACCATCGGCGCCGAGCGTGCCGCCTGGCGCGAGCGCGAGGAAGGGGCCGCCGTACGCCTGCAGGCGATCGAGGAGCGGCTGGCCGAAACCAGGACCGAACGCGGCAACCTGCAGGAAGCGCCCGCCGTGTTCACCTCCCAGCGTTCGGGACTTTTGTCGGAGATCAGCAACGCCGAGGCCACCCGCAAGGCCGCGGGCGACCGGCTCGCGGAAGCCGAAACCGCCCTCGCTGAGTCCGAGCGGGCCGCCCGCGCCGCGCAGGATGCGCTTTCATCCTCGCGCGAGGAATCGGCCCGCGCCGAAGCCCGCCTCGAAGGATCCCGCGAGCGGCGCAGCTCGCTCATTCGCGAAGTCACCGAGGCGCTCGGCGGCTCACCGGATCCGGACCGGATCAATGCAGTTCTCAAGACCGAAGACGGCACCGCGGACGCCGCGACCGTGGACGCCGAGTTGCAGAAGCTGACTGAAAGCCGCGACCGTCTCGGCGGCGTGAACCTGCGCGCCGAGGAAGAATTGCAGGACGTGGAAGCGCAGCACACGAGCCTCACTTCCGAGCGCGACGACCTGCAGGGCGCCATCCAGCGCCTGCGTCAGGGCATCTCCAGCCTCGACAAGGAAGCCCGCGCAAGGCTGACCGCTTCGTTCGCCACCGTGAATGAGCATTTCAAGAAGCTGTTCACCGGCCTCTTCGCCGGCGGTACCGCCGAACTCGTACTCACCGACTCCGAAGACCCGCTCGAAGCCGGGCTCGACATCATTGCGCGCCCGCCCGGCAAGAAACCGCAGTCGCTCTCCCTGCTTTCCGGCGGCGAGCAGGCGCTGACGGCAATGTCGCTGATCTTCGCGGTGTTCCTGACCAATCCTTCGCCCGTGTGCGTGCTGGACGAAGTCGATGCGCCGCTCGACGACTCCAACGTGGACCGCTTCTGCGGTCTCCTCGACGAGATGACACGCCTGACCCAGACCCGCTTCATGGTGGTCACGCACAACCCGATCACCATGAGCCGGATGCACCGGCTGTTCGGGGTGACGATGGCGGAACAGGGTGTGTCGCAGCTTGTCTCGGTCGATCTCGAACAGGCCGAGCGGTTTCTTGAGGCGGGGTGATTTGCTCCTCAAGTTCACAATCAAAAACCCTCATGCTGAGGAGGCGGCGAAGCCGCCGTCTCGAAGCATGAGGCCGCCTGCATCCTTCGAGACGCGATGCGCGCAAGTCGGCTGTTGCCGACTTGCGAATTAAAGACCGATGTCGGGTAAACCCGACATCGGAGCATCGCTCCTCAGGATGAGGCGGATTGGCGTAGGTTTTCCTACGCGATATTCGGACACAGGCGTAAAATCCGTTTTTGCAAATCTTTTCATCAACTTAAACGCCTCTGAAATACTCCTTAAAGTTGACTTGCCATCCCCCCCTCTCTAATTTGCCCGCGCGGTCGGGCTCCGGAAAGTTCTTGGGTCACAGCCGCTTCCGGAGTTCGAAGGAATCGCGATGGCGGACAGTCGCCCGCCCAAGGACACCGAGGATGCTGCCCTTTCGGAGCGGCTGAAAAACCTCGGCGATCGTCTCGGTACGCTCGCGCCCAAAATCGCGAGCCGCGATGAAGACGGAGACACCGTGCAGGCACCCGGAGGTTCGTCCAACCTCGGCCGCGCGATGCGGCTCTCCAGCGAATTCGTCGCCGGAATTCTGGTGGGCAGCTTCGTCGGCTGGCTCATCGACTATTTCGCCGGCACGTCGCCGTGGGGGCTGATTGTGTTTCTGCTCCTCGGTTTCGCGGCCGGAACATTGAACGCGGTGCGCTCGGCGGGGCTGGTCGCTCCGCAAAGCTGGGATCGCAAGCAGGATTGAGAGCGCATGGCCGACCCGATTGCCCAGTTCCAGATCAAGAAAATCGCGACCCTCGGCCATATCGGCGGCGTGGAGATCGCCTTCACGAACTCGGCCGCTTTCATGCTCGCCGCCGTGGCCGTGACGGTCGGCGGCCTCGTGCTGGCGACCGCCGGCCGCTCGATGGTCCCCGGCCGCGTGCAGTCGGTTGCGGAGGTCACCTACGAATTCGTGGCGGACATGCTGCGGCAAGCGACCGGCGAGGAAGGAATGAAATTCTTCCCGCTCGTGTTCTCGCTCTTCAGTTTCATTCTGGTGCTGAACATGTTCGGGATGATCCCGGGCCTGTTCACCGTTACCAGCCACATGATCATCACCGCCGTGCTGGCGCTGCTCGTGTTCTTCACGGTGCTGGGCTACGGCCTCTACAAGCACGGTTTTCATTTCTTTGGCCTGTTCGTGCCGAGCGGCATTCCGATCGTGATCATGCCGCTCATTGTCCTGATCGAAGTGATGTCGTTTTTGTCGCGCCCGATCTCGCACTCGGTGCGTCTGTTCGCAAACATGCTGGCCGGACACATCACGCTGAAGGTGTTCGCGGGCTTCGTCGGGTTGCTTGGGAGCTTTGGGGCGCTCGGCTGGATCGCCGCCGTGCTGCCGCTCGGCCTCACGGTTGCGCTCACTGCACTCGAACTTCTCGTGGCGTTCCTGCAAGCTTACGTCTTCGCCATTCTCACCTGCATCTATCTTAAGGATGCGCTTCATCCGGGTCACTGATCCGGCCTTTCAAACCTCAAGGGAGTTACTTTCATGGATCCAATCGCAGCAAAGTACATCGGTGCCGGCATTGCCTGCATCGGCATGGGCGGCGCCGGCGTCGGCGTGGGCTCGATCTTCGGCCACTACCTCGCGGCGGCGCTGCGCAATCCGTCGGCCGCGCAGGCCCAGTTCGGCAACCTGATTTTCGGCTTCGCCGTGACCGAAGCGCTCGGCATCTTCTCGCTGCTGATCGCGCTCCTGCTCCTGTTCGCACTCTGATCCGAGGCGAGTAAATGGCCACGCAGACCGGCACGCAGGCGCCCGGCGGCGCCAAGCCGCCGTTCCCGCCGTTCGATAAGCAGACGTTCGGTTCGCAGCTGATCTGGCTCGCGATCGCGTTCGTGGCCCTTTACGTGCTGCTCGCGCGCGTGGCGCTCCCGCGCGTGGCGTCGATCTTCGCTGCGCGCAAGCAAAAGCTCGAAAGCGATCTCGCTTCCGCTGCCAAGGCGAAGACGGCAAGCGAAGCGGCGATTGCGTCCTACGAGAAGGCGCTCGCCGAAGCCCGCGCCAAGGCGCAGGCGACCGCTGCCGCGGCCAAGCAGCAGTTCGCAGCCGAGGCGGATGAGAAGAAGAAAAAGCTGGATGCGAATCTCGCCGTCAAGCTTGCCGAAGCCGAGAAGCAGATCGACGCCACCCGCAAGGCCGCGATGGGCAATGTGCGCTCCATCGCCGTCGATACGGCAAGCGCCATCGTCGAGCGGCTGACCGGCACGGCCCCTGCGAAACCCGCGGTCGAAAAGGCCGTGGACGCGGCCCTGCATTAAGGAGTTCCTGTCTTGCATTTCCTCTATGAAGCGGAATTCTGGGTTGCCGTTTCCTTCGTGATCTTCCTCGCGGTGTTGTGGAAGTTTGGTGCGTTCAAGGCGATCGGCGGCGGACTGGACGCGCGCTCCGCGGCGATCGCTTCCGAACTCGAACAGGCGCGCGCGCTGAAGGAAGAGGCCGAGAAGGTCCTCGCCGAATACAAGAAGAAGCAGCGCGAAGCGGAAGCCGAAGCGAAAACGATCCTCGATGCGGCCAATCGCGAAGCGGCCGAGATCGCCGACGAAGCTGCACGCCGCTCCGAGGAGTTCGTCGCCCGCCGCACCAAGATAGCGGAAACGAAGATTGCGCAGGCCGAGGCGCAGGCGCTCGCGGATGTACGCGCCGTCGCGGCGGAAACCTCCGTGAAGGCTGCTGAGCACATCCTCGCCGAGACGATGAAGGGCAAGGCGCAGGATTCACTGATCGCCGACGCAATCAAGGATGTGAAGGCGCGGATCGGCTGAAGGCCGACGCTTCTGTTTTCCAGTTCAAACCATAACCGACGTTTCCCGGCCAAGCGAGCAGCCAAAGTCTGCGAGCGCGAGCCGATCCAGTATTTTTAAACCTCATGCTGAGGAGGCGGCCAAAGGCTCCGCGCGAAACGCGGCCCGACGATAGCGCCGTCTCGAAGCATGAGGCCGCCTGCATCCTTCGAGACGCGATGCGCGCAAGCCGGCTGTTGCCGACTTGCGAATTAAAGACCGATGTCGGGTAAACCCGACATCGGAGCATCGCTCCTCAGGATGAGGCGGATTATGTTCAACTGGTGTTACGACCCTCTGTGCCCCGGCGGGGGTGCGAAGAGGTCGTCCTGTCCGCCGCCACCGCCCTTTGGCGGCGGCGATTCGAACGCCGGTTGCCCGGCGGGTGGCGTACTCTTGGAAACGGCATTCGGCTGCGGACGGGGCCTGGAGGCAACCGGCGCCGTAGCAGGGCTCGGCTTTTGCGCGCCGGATGCCGGCGAAGCTTTCTGCTTCGTGCCTTTTTCCGGCACGGCCCCGCGCGGATCGAAGCCGACATAAACCACATATTTTTCGAGCGCGCTCGGCGGCGACGGCATCGGGAATGTGAGGTCGTCTTCCACCTGGCTGAAAATCGCCTGGCTGGCGCCCGGCGGAATATTCACCGGCACCGAATAGAACTTGCTCAGGATCGGCTTCGGCGTGGAGCCTTCCTGCACCAGCGCGATGCGGATCGGCACGTTGACGGTACCGGGCCCGCCTTTCGGGCCGACGAGTACGCGCCCCTCCACGCCGACACGCATGGTCATGGTCTCGCCGAGGATCGCGCATTCGCGCGCGAGCTGGCCGAGCGAGCCCTGATAGCGGACGTTGGTGGCGCCGGCACCCGCCGATACCTGCCAGGCGGCGGCACCGGAGCGGACCGTCACACTGGGGCAATCGATGTCCGATGCCTGCGCGCCGGGACCGGTTCCGATCGTCGCGGTTTTCTGATTGCTGGGGGGAGTACCGGCGCCGCCGAGCGGCGACATGGTGCTGTCGACCGTGGAACAATTCGACAGCAGGAATAGGCCGAGGAGCGCACAACCGTTCGCTCCCAGAATCATCCCCAGCCGAACTGGCTTCTTACGCATCACTACTTCCCCTCCCCGCAGGGATTGCAGCCGGTTACTTCTATACCAATGCCGGGGCCTTGCGAGTACTGGTGTCCGTTAACCTTTACCGCCGACCGGAACCGGCTTCGGCCTCCCCACCAGAGTGACCAGCAATCCGGCATCTTTGAGGAAGCGGTTTGCGACACGGCGAACGTCCGCGATGGAAACCGCTTCCACGAGTGCATTGCGGCGATCGATATAATCGATACCGAGATTTTCCATCTGGATTTCGAGCAACTGGCCCGCGACCTTGCCGGATGTATCGAAACGCAACGGGAACGAGCCGATCAGGTAGCTCTTGGCCTTGGTGAGTTCGTCCTCGCTCGGACCCTTGTCGGCAAGAACCTTAATCTCGTCCAGGATGATCGAGAGCGTCTCGGCGGCGCGGTCGTTACGGGTGGAGACGCCGCTCATGAAAATGCCGGCGTGGGCGAGCGGCGCCAGGTAGCTATACACCGAATAGGCCAGGCCGCGCTTCTCACGCACCTCCCGGTAAAGCCGCGAGGAGAACGTGCCGCCGCCCAGAATATGATTCACAACGAAGGCCGGAATGAAATCCGGGTCGTTGCGCTTCAGTCCGGCGCCGCCGATGGTGATCACCGTTTGCGGAACATCGAGATCGACGATCTCGCGCTCACCGAGGGCCTGTGGAGAAACTTCCACGATCGTCTTCAGCTTGCCCTGCTTCGGCAGCGCACCGAACGCCTGATCGACGAGGACCGCGAGTTCCTTGCCGTCGATGGCGCCGACCGAAGCAAGCTTCAGGGTCGAGCGGGCGACGACGTTGGCGTGATGCGCGCGGAGATCGTCGATGGTGATCTTGGCGACGGATTCGACCGTTCCCTGCTGCGGCTGGCCGTAAGGATGGTTCGGGAAGGCGCGGGCGAACCAGCGCTCTCCGGAAATGTTGCTCGGATTGGTCGAACGGCGGCGGAGCATGGCGAGCGTCTGCGCCTTGATGCGTTCCACTTCGGACGCATCGAAACGCGGAGCAGTGAGCGCTAGCTTCAGCAGTTCGAATGCCTTGTCGCGATTCTCCGTAAGCGTCTTCAGCGAGCCGCGAAGCGCGTCCCGGTCGGTCGTGAACGAAAGCGAGATCGCCCGTTCCTCCAGCTGCTCCTGAAAAGCGCGGGAATCGAGGTTGCCTGCACCCTCGTCGAGCAACGCCGCCGCGATATAGGCCAAGCCCGCCTTTTCCACCGGGTCCTGCGCGGTGCCGCCCTTGAAGGCGAATTCCAGCGACAACATCGGCAGCGTGTTGTCCCGCACATGCCAGATTTCGATGCCGCCCGGCGTGACGATTCGCTCGATGCGGTCCTTGCCCGACTGGGCGGTGGCGGTGGAAAGAAGGGCAAGCGACATGATGGTTCCGGCGGCAATAAGTTTACTGATGATCACGTCCGTTTCTCCGTGGATGCGGGCGGACGCAGGAGGTAGCTCGTGACGGCGCGGCGGGTGTCGAGCCAGTTGCGGGCGGCTTGCCTCACCTCTTCGGCTTTGACCGCGCGGATGCGGTCGGGCCACGACTTGATCTGGTCTAGCGTCATGCCGACGGTGAGGCCGGCACCATAAATACGCGCAAGTGTCGCCTGGCTGTCCTGCATATAAACGAAATCAGCGACGATCTTGGTTTTGGCGCGGGTCAGTTCGGTTTCCAGAATGCCCTTCTCGATCACTTCGGCAATCACCGCGTCCACCGCCGCTTCGAGATCTTCCAGCGAAGTGCCGGGCTTCGGCGAAGCATAAACCCCAAAGCGCGCGAGATCGTAGGAGGTCCCGCTGAAATAGGAGCCGGCGCTGACGGCGATGCTCTTGTCCATCACCAGCGCGCGGTGAAGGCGGCTGGTGGAGCCTGAACCGAGAATATGCGCAAGCACATCGATGGCTTCCGCCTCGCCCGGCTTTCCGCCGCGATAGGAAGGGGCGAGATAGGTCCGCGAGAACGAGGGCTGCTGCACGCGCTGGTCGGTGAGCGACACGCGGCGATGCGCGCGGGGCTCCGGCTCGATCGGGCGCACGCGCGCCTTGATGTCGTCGCGGCGGGCAATGCCGCCGTAATGTTTCTCCGCGAGTTCCTTCACCTGCGGTCCGGTGACGTCACCGGCCACAACCAGGATCGCGTTGTTCGGCGCGTAGAAACGCTTGTAGAACTCCAGCGCCTGCTCGCGGTTGAGCGCGCGGATTTCATGCTCCCAGCCGATGATCGGCTTGCCGTAGGGATGATTCACGAACAGTGCTGCTTGTGCCGCTTCCGCAAGGAGCGCGCCGGGGTCGCTGTCGGTGCGCGAGCGGCGCTCTTCCAGCACCACGTCGCGTTCGGGCAGCACGTTTTCGTCAGTCAGCACAAGGCCGGTCATGCGGTCGGCCTCGAATTCCATCACCGACGAAAGATGTTCCTTCGCCACCCTCTGGAAATAAGCGGTGTAGTCCTGCGAGGTGAATGCGTTTTCCTGGCCGCCGAGCACGGCGAGCATTTCGGAAAAACGGCCTCTGGGGTTTTTGGCCGTGCCCTTAAACATTAAGTGCTCAAGGAAATGGGCAAGACCGGAGCGGCCGGCATCCTCGTCGGCGGAGCCGACGCGATACCAGATCATGTGCGTGATGACTGGCGTGCGGTGATCCGGGATCGTCACGACCTCCAGGCCGTTTTTCAGCGTGTAGTGGCTGATATTCGGACCCTGCGTTTCTTCCTTGGCGCGCTGCGCCAAGGCTCCGGTGGCTGCTGCGGTGGCGGTTACGATGGCGGTCGCGAGTAGAATGCTCATCAAATGCCTTGGCACGGCTGGGGGTTCTCCGGCGCAAAACCGCCGCCGTTCAGGCGAGCGGTCTTCGCATAAATAAGTATGTATCGGCGCGACGGCGCGCCACAAGAAGAACGAAAGCGGTCAGCGCCTGGTGGCTGGATCGTCCGCAACGCCCTTATCCATGTAATTCGGAGCCTTGAAACGCTCCTGCGCCTTGGTCACGACGCCGAACGGCGCATTGGGCGAAGGGGTGCGGTACCCGGGCGGCGGCTCGGTGAGGGTGCCGCGGTCCGGCTCGCCCGCGAACACGACCGGCTTTTCCTGTTCCTTACTGTTCCAGCCTTTGAATCCCAGGTCGCTCGGACTCATGCGGGCTTTGTTCGGATCGGAAAAAAAATCGTTCTCGCTCTTGGTGGCCGCCTGCTGTTTTTTCTTGGTGGTGCCGCGGCGCATTTCTTCCGGCGTGAGTTTGCGGCCGCCGTAGAACGTGTCGTCGTCGGCGGCCTGCACCTTGGGATCGATTTTGCGCGACCGGCGAATGCGCTCGTCGTGGTCCACCGGCCAGTCGGGATTGATCTGGTTGATGCGGCTGGCGTCGCTCGGCGGAACGAGCGCCACCGAAGGCGGCACAACGAGCGGAGCGCGCTCGCGGTAGTCGATCGGGTCCTTGGGAAGATCGATCAGACCGAGATAGCCGAAGAGCTTGGCCATATCGCTCGGCTCTTCCTGCTGCGCGGATACAGGGCCGCCCGCCAGCATCAGCACGGCGGCCGCTGAAATCACCAGGAACGCACCTGTCAGTCTGATCCGGTTCTTCATATTACCCCGCATTCTCGCCGCCCTGTTCCGTGCCGGGGAACCCGTGTTGCGCAATCTGCCTCTCAGGTCCGGCCCTATGGAGGCGATTTCGTGGCGTCTGCGAATAAAGCATCGTACAGGAGCAAAATAACCCCGGCAACGACGGCTGTGTCGGCGAGGTTAAAGACGTACCAGTACCAGCCACCGGCATGAAGAGACACAAAATCGATTACCGCGCCGTAAAGCACGCGGTCGATGGCGTTTCCCGCCGCCCCGCCAATCAGCATGCCCAGGCCCAAAGCCACCAGACGGTTGTCCGTTCGGGCCATCCAGACGAGAAATACGGCGGAGATCACAAGCTTGAGAGCGATCAGGAACCCGCGGCCGAGATCGCCGTCCTGCGGGAACAGGCCGTAGCTGATGCCCCGGTTGAGCGTCAGCACGAAATCGAGGAATGGCGTGAGATGCAGCGGCTCGCCAACCTTCCAGTCGAGCAGACGCAGCACGGCCCATTTGGTGATCTGGTCGGCGGCCAGGATCGCGACCGCGACGATCAGCCCCGCGGTGAAATAAGCGCCGATTCTCTTGCGCGTCATCGCAGCATCATTCGGCTGCGCGGCGGGCGGCGTGGAACTCGCGCAACGCCTGCGCATCGCGCGGGGTGACTTCGGGGTATTCGAAATCGCTGCCTACAAGCGGAGAGATTTTCCAAGAGCGCGCGCATTTTTTTCCTTGCGCACGTTTCGGCTCGATGGCGACACCCTTCACCTCATCGAGGCGGAAGGCGTCTTTCGGACCCTCGCCTGCTTTCACCTCGACGCCGGAGGTGATCGCGACTTCGGCCATGTCGATGCCGTCAAGGGCCGCGAGCAGTTCCTTGTCGGCGATATGGATGACGGGTGCGGCTTCCAGTGAGGAGCCGATTTTCTTTGCGACACGCTCGACTTCCAGCGCACCGGTCACGACGCGACGGACGTTGCGGATTTTCTTCCATTTTTCCGCAAGCTTGTCGTCGCGCCAGTTGTTCGGCAGCGCCGGGAAGGTTTGCAGATGGACGGAATCGTTTTCCGACGGAAAGCGCGCGAGCCAGGTTTCTTCCGCCGTGAAAGCGAGGATCGGCGCCAGCCACGTCACCAGACACTGGAAGATGTGATCGAGCACGGTGAGGCAGGCCTTGCGCGGCAGCGAAGAAATCGGCTCGCAGTAAAGCGTGTCCTTGCGAATATCGAAATAGAACGCCGAGAGTTCGCTGGTCATGAAATTATTGAGTGCTGCGAACACGCGCTTGTAGTCGAACTCGGCGTAGTTCTTGCGCACGTCTTCGTCGAGTTCGCTCAGGCGATGCAGGATGAGGCGCTCCAGCTCCGGCATCTGCTCGAACGGCACGCGTTCGGATTCGCGGAAATGATGCAGGCTGCCGAGCAGCCAGCGCAGCGTGTTGCGCAGCTTGCGGTAGGTATCGACCGTCGTTTTCAGAATTTCTTTGCCGAGACGCAGATCGTCCGAATAATCGGCGGCGGCGACCCAGAGGCGGAGAATGTCCGCGCCGGAGTCCTTCATCACGTCCTGCGGCGACACGACATTGCCCACCGACTTCGACATCGGGCGGCCGTTCTCGTCCAGCACGAAGCCGTGGGTCAGCACCACGTCATAGGGCGGGCGTCCGCGCGTGCCGCAGGATTCCAAGAGCGACGAATGGAACCAGCCTCGATGCTGGTCGGAGCCTTCGAGATACATGACGGAGTCCTGGCCGCCGTCGCGCTTGCGCTTGATGCCGGCGAGCGATGGGAATTCTTTCGGGTCTTCCAGCGTGAAAGCGTGGGTCGAGCCGGAGTCGAACCAGACGTCGAGAATGTCATCGACCTTCTGCCAAGGCTCGTTGGCGTGCGAGCCGAGGAAGCGCTCGCGGGCGCCATCCTTGTACCAGGCGTCCGCGCCCTCATCCTCGATGGCGTCGGCGATGCGTTTGTTGACGCTTTCGTCGTTGAGGATTTCTCCGGACTCCTTGACGAACACGGTGATCGGCACGCCCCATGCGCGCTGGCGCGAGATCACCCAGTCGGGCCGGTTCGCGATCATGCCGTTGATGCGGTTCTCGCCCTGCGCGGGCACCCATTTCACCGTCTTGATTCCATCGAGCGCGCGCTTGCGCAGCGTGTCTCCCTTGCCCGCGATGTCCCCCATCTCGGGTTTACCCGAGATGGGTGCGATAGGTTTATCCATCGCGATGAACCATTGCGGCGTGTTGCGGAAGATCACCGGCTTCTTCGAACGCCACGAATGCGGATATTGGTGCTTCAGGCGCGAGCGCGCGATGATGTTGCCCGCATCCTTCAGGGCGGCAATCACCGCTTCGTTGGCGTCGCCCTTGTTGCCTTTGTCGTCGATGACGCGCTTGCCTTCGAAGCCCGGTGCATCCTTGGTCAGAAAGCCGTTTTCATCTACGGTATAAGGAATGACTGTGTTTAAGCCTGCTGCGTCCAGCAACGACTTATTTTCAAGCCAGATATCAAAGTCCTCACGGCCATGACCGGGCGCTGTATGGACGAAGCCAGTGCCATCTTCATCTGTAACATGATCGCCGTCGAGAAGGGGCACAAGAAATTTGTATCCAAGCAGAGAGAGAGGATGATCGCACGTAAAGTGTGAAAGCATATCCTCAGTAATGTCTCTCACGCGCTGAGTGACTACTCGCGCTTGCTTAAAGGTATCTTCTGCACGAGCATCAGCGACAATAAATTTATTGCCTTCTTTAGCCCAATTGTCTTTTGCAGCTTCGGTTACCTGATAGAGACCGTATTTTATTTTTGATGAGTATGAGACAGCCCGATTTCCCGGCAGTGTCCAAGGAGTAGTTGTCCAGATTACGATGCTTGCTCCTTGAATGTCGTCAGCAACAGATTTGATCTCGTTTTCATCTGAGCCCGAAGCACCCCAGGTCGAAATCGGAAACTTCACCCACACCGTATCGCTCGTATAGTCCTCGTACTCGACCTCGGCCTCGGCGAGCGCGGTTTTTTCCACCACCGACCACATCACCGGCTTCGAGCCGCGATATAATTGTCCGGTCGTGGCGAACTTCATCAGCTCGCGCGCGATCTGCGCTTCGGCGGGGAAGCTCATCGTGGTGTAGGGCTTCTCCCAGTCGCCGGTGACGCCGAGGCGCTTGAATTCCTGCTTTTGCACCTTGATCCAGTGATCGGCGAATTCGCGGCACTCGCGGCGGAATTCGATCTTGTCGACCGCATCCTTGTTCTTGCCCTTGGCGCGGTACTGCTCCTCGATCTTCCATTCAATGGGAAGACCGTGACAGTCCCAGCCGGGCACGTAATTGGAATCGAAGCCCGCCATCTGGTGCGTGCGGGTCACCATGTCCTTCAGAATTTTATTGAGCGCATGGCCGATGTGAATGTTGCCGTTGGCATAGGGCGGGCCGTCATGCAGCACGAAGCGCGGCTTGCCCTTTGCTGCCTTGCGCAGGCGCTCGTACAGGCCAATCTTCTCCCAGCGCGCGAGCAGCTCCGGTTCCTTCTGGGGTAAGCCGGCGCGCATCGGAAAATCGGTTTCCGGCAGGAACAGCGTCTGGCTGTAGTCGTTCTCGGCCGGTTTTTTGTCGGCGGACATTTCTGGCCTTGCAAATCGGGCGGCTTGGTTCGCGCCGTGTTTAGCAGCCGCGCTTCGCCGTTTCCACCTGCGACATATTTATCCTTCCCCATTTGGGGAGGTGCCGAAGCCCGCGAAAGCGGCGGAGCCGGGTGGGGTCGCAGCGCGTACTTCACCCCCACCCCGCTCACTTCGTTCGCGACCCTCCCCTGAAGGGGAGGGATTTAATTTGGGAAGCGCGCAAGCGTCTCGCGGGCGGCGAGTACATCCTTGGCCATTTGCGCCCTTAGGGCATCGACGGAGTCGAATTTCGCCTCCGCCCGGATGAAGGCCACGAACTCCACCGCCAGTGTCTTTCCATAAAGGTCGGCCTCGAAATCGAACAGCATGGTCTCGAGCAGCGGCGGGCCATTGTCGAATTGCGGGCGGCGGCCATAGCTTGCGACCGCCTGATAAGCGCGACCGTCCACATGGGCGCGCACGGCGTAGATGCCGTGCAATAGCTGGGTTGCGGGATCGAGGACGATGTTCGCGGTCGGAAAACCAAGCTCGCGGCCGCGCGCGGCTCCGCGCACCACCTCGCCCTCCACGAACCACGCATGGCCGAGCAACGCCGTCGCTTCCGCGATATTGCCGGCGGCGAGCGCCATGCGTACCGTACCGGAAGAGATCGGCCGGCCGCCCGACATCACCTGCTGGATCGCGCCGACGCTGAAGCCCGCCTTCGCACCCATTTCACGCAGGAGTTCAACAGAGCCAATCCGGCCGCTCCCAAAACGGAAGTCCTCGCCGACGACGACGCCCTTGAGGCCCAGTCGCGCGACGAGAATTTCAGAGATGAACTGTTCGGCCGGGAGCTTTGCGAGTGCCGCGTTGAATTGCATCACGACCGCCCCGTCCAGGCCTACGCCGGCAAACAGCCGCAGCTTCAGCAGTTCCGGCGAGAGGCGGAAGACCGGCTCGTCCGGCTTGAAGAAGATGCGCGGATGCGGCTCGAAGGTCAGCGCCAGCGCCGGGCCATAGGCTTTTCTTGCATGCTCTTTCGCGACCTCGATGGCGGCGCGATGTCCGCGATGCACCCCGTCGAAATTGCCGATGGCGGCAACCCCGCCGCGCATGCCTTCCGGCACGGCTTCGCCATCCCGCACAATCGGGAAGCCTGAGGTCAGTTGTGGGGGGATACTCATTGCCGCGTGAAAGTCCGCCGATGCGCCCGTGTTTGTAGCCCAACGATCTGGCTCCGCACCATCGAAGGGTATGGGAAACAAATCGCTAATGCATAAGGGCCGCAATCGGCGCTTGCATCAAGCATCTTTCGCCGGGAAAGCCGCGCCGCAGAGCAAGAACGCCGGGAACCGGTTAACCGGATGGCAAGCGGATTTTCGTAGCTTCCGCGCGGGACGGAAGACGGATCGCTGTTCGCGGACGTCTTCTTTTTAGTGGGGATGGGGGGGCAGAAGCCCCGCCGCCTGCCCCGGCGCCGGAAGCGCCGAGCAAGAATGCGAGACGGAGCAAAAAGCATGGCCCTTGATGCAACGATGCCGATCCTCGTCGTCGATGATTACAAGACGATGATCCGGATCATCCGCAACCTTCTCAAGCAGCTCGGCTTCGACGACGTGGATGAAGCGGCCGATGGCTCGGAAGCGCTGACGAAGATGCGGGCCAAGAAATACGGCCTCGTCATCTCCGACTGGAACATGGAACCGATGACGGGCTATGAACTCCTGAAAGAAGTGCGCGGCGACACCTCGCTGTCGAAGACGCCCTTCATCATGGTGACGGCGGAATCGAAGACCGAGAACGTGATCGCCGCCAAGAAGGCCGGCGTCGATAACTACATCGTCAAGCCGTTCAATGCTCAAACTCTCAAAAGCAAGATCGACGCGGTGTTTGCGGAATAATTCGCGAACAAGCGCCGGCGGAACACAGGACTCGTCATGCCGCTCGTAGAGATCAAGCAGCTCGATCAGATCGTTTCTGTATTGAGAGAGAAGCGGTCAAGCGACGTTTCGCTGACCGACATGGTTTCGCTGGTGGAGGTCACCACCGAGTCGCTTCACACTTTTTTCGAGTCGCTCGACAAAGCCGTTTTCCGCGAACTGAAGGAAATCGCCGACTACATCGGCCGCATGCGCGAGGAAATCGGCGCACTGCAGGCAAACGACATGAGCCGTGCGCGCATCCCGGCCGCGGGCCAGGAACTCGACGCGATCGTGAAATCCACCGAGGATGCTTCCAACACGATCATGGAATGTGCCGAAGCGGTGATGGCCGCCGAGGCTATCGACCTCAAGAGCTATCGCGCCTTCGTCGAGGATCGCATGATGGTGCTGTTCGAGGCCTGCTCGTTCCAGGACCTCACCGGCCAACGCATCTCCAAGGTCGTTAGCACGCTCAAGATGATCGAATCCCGCGTGAACCGTTTCGCGGAAGCCGCCCGTGTCCGCGACGCCGCCGATTTTCGTGATGCGCGCGAGATCGCCGAGGAAGAGCATCGCAAGCTGAAGCTCGTGAACGGCCCTGCCCTTGCCGGCCAGGGCAATCCGCAGGATGTGATCGACGAGCTGATTTCTGGCGCGATGCCCGACGTGTTCGCCGACACCAAATAGTTCTCGGGTTTTCAATTACCAGACGAGACGGTGCATGACCGCGGTAGGCATTCCGCCCGCCTCGGCAAACACCTCTTCGAATCGCTCCGCATCCGGCACGCGGCCTTTGTCGAGGCCAAGATCGTTCGAGTGAATGCCGCCCGCGATGAACAGGCATTCGATCCCTTCCCGCACGGCACCACCGAGATCGGTACGCACGCCGTCGCCGATCGCGATCGTGCGGTTTTTTTCGACCGGCCTTCCCCGCAGCTTTCCGGCAAGCGCGAACGCATCGCGATAAACGGCGGGATGGGGCTTGCCCGCGTACAGCACTTCACCGCCGAAACGCTCATAGACCTGCGCAAGTGCCCCGGCGCACCAAACAAGCTGATCGCCCCGTTCCACCACAATGTCAGGATTCGCGCACAGGAACAGGAGTTTGCGTTTGCTGACTTCGTGGAACATATCCTCGTAATCGCCCGGGGTTTCCCTGGTGTCGTCAAACGGGCCGGTGCAGACGATCATCTCCGCGTCGTCCAGACCCACAAGCGAGACATCGAGATTTTCGTAGTTGGGCAGATCGCGCTCAGGGCCCAGATGAAACAATTTCAGGCCAGGCCGCTTTTTCAATTCCTCGCGCGTGACATCGCCGGACGCGATTACGTCGTCATAACCGCCGGTCACGCCGATTGAAGCCATCTGTTTCTTCACAACGGTACCGGGACGCGGGGCGTTGGAAATCATCAGCACGGTTTTGCCGGCCGCCCGCGCCCGCTCCAGCGCATGCACGGCTTCCGGATACGGCGTCTCACCGTTGTGAACGACGCCCCAGATGTCGCACAGGATGAGATCGTGGCGGGCGAGGAGCGGCGCGGCCGCGTTCAGAATTTCGGGCATATGGCTTTTGCTGGTTCGGGAAAGTCGCGACGGATTCGCATGTCCCTCGCCCGCTTTCAAGAGGCGAAAGGTCACGCGACGCGCGGATTGCGGGTAAGCGCGCTGAGAGGAGCCGCGGTAAAGCCGGTTTCGGTGCCGGGCGGAATAACGCCGGTGATTTCGCCGTTGCCGGCTGCGTCCGGCTTCATTTCGCCCTTGAGAATTTCGGCGCGGACCGGCCGCGGCGGCGCGAACAGGAAGCCTTGTCCGAAGCGCACATCGTAATCGAGAAGATCGACCACGATGTTTTCACTCTCGATGTGATCGGCAACGAGATCGATGCCATGACGGCCGAGCAGGTCGGAAAGATCGGACGGATGGATATGCGCGCCGCCGGTCGCCTGCATCTGCTTCAGCATAAGATCGGCCGGCACTTTCATGAACCGGATGCCGCGTTCGGCAAGACCCCGCGGCTCGATGCGGAAGTCATCGATCCGATCGAGCGAGAAACGGAAGCCGCGCTCGGCGAGTTGCGACATCGCGTTCAATTCGATGGCGCCAAGCGTGCGGTAGACAAGCTGCGACATCTCCAGCACCAGCGAAGGCGCCAGCGCCCGGTTGGCATCGAGATAGCCGAGAATTTCGGAGAACACGGTACGGTCGCCGAGCGTTTCCGGGGCGATGTTCAAGAAGAGGCCGACTTCGCGGTTCTTCGAAGCAAGGCGGCGGACAACCTGCACGCAGTTATGCACGAGCCGCTCATCGACGCGGGGAAGCAGTCCGGCCTTTTTCGCAACCGGAATGAAATCGGCGGCGTCGATCATGCCGCCTTCGCGCAGGCGCATGCGCGAGAGCGCCTCATAGAAGCGGACTTTTCTCTGCGGCAAAGTCACGACCGGCTGAAGGAACAATTCGATATTGCCGGATTCGATCGCGCCGCGAACGAGAACGGTGATTTCCTGCTCGCTCTTGCCGTCGAACGGACGGGGTGTTGTCGGAACTACCGGCTGTATCTCTGCATCGGGTTCGTCATGTTCCCGCATTTTGCGCGGGGAAGTCAGCAGCGTGTCGTGGATGGCAACCGTCTGTGCGATTTCCTCCACGAGCTTCGCGACTTCGGAGATTTCACGTGAAAGTGGCGCGGTCGCCATTTGCTGCTCTTTCTTCGGAGCGGCTTCGAGCGCGGCGATACGGTGGCGAAGCTCGCCGACCTCGCGGGCGAGATCGGAAGAAACGCGCGACAGGCCTTCAAAACGCTCGGAAACTCCGGAACGGTCGCGGCCGCGTGAGGCGCTGACTTCGAGCGTCAGCAGGGCGAACAGTGCGACCAGCGCGATCATCGTCGCCTCGGTGCCGCTCATGCCGGCCACGAAGCGCAGCACAAGGCCGATCGACAGCGCGATCAGCGCCATGCAACCCGCGACAAACAGGTATCCAAAACCCCGCATTGCTATCCGCCAAAGCCGCGATTCCCCGCCCGCGACCTGATTTGCAAGTGTAACCCTGAAAGCCGCCGTTTCACCAGAGCGGCGGGGCAACAGAGGGAGGAAAAGCTTAGATGTCATGCCCCGCGAAAGCGGGGCATCCAGTAATCACAGGAGCAAGGTGTTTACTAGATCGCCCGCTTTCGCGGGCGATGACAAAAACTGGTCAGCTGGCTCTGGAACCACAAAGATTCACGCCCCCGCGCGAATGACCTTCGCCATGATCTCGAAAATCTCGCCGATCTGCGCTTCTGAAATTACCAGCGAGGGTGTCAGGACCAGCGTCTCGCCGAGCGAGCGGATCATCAGCCCCTCGTCGTGAAATGCGCGCTCCATCGCCTCATAGGCGCGCTTGCCGTACGCATCCGGACGGGACGACAGATCGACCGCGCAGGTGAGGCCCACCATGCGGATGTCGAGGACACCCGGTTCCTGCTTCAGGCCCATCGCGGCGTCGTACCAGAGCGGCTCCAGCTTCTTCGCGCGCTCGAACAGTTTTTCCTCGCGGTACAGTTCGAGCGTCGCGATACCGGCCGCCACCGCGAGCGGATGTGCCGAATAGGTGTAGCCGTGGAACAGCTCGATGACGTGTTCCGGTCCCTGCATGAACGTGTCGTAGATGCCCTTGCGGACCAGGACACCGCCCATCGGGGCGGTGCCGGAGGTCACGCCTTTGGCAAAGGTGATCATGTCGGGAATAACGCCGTAGCGTTCCGCCGCGAACGCGTGACCGAGGCGGCCGAAACCCGTGATCACTTCATCGAATATGAGAAGAATTCCGTATTTGTCGCAGATCGCGCGCAGCCGCGGGAGATAACCCTTCGGGGTCGGCAGAACGCCGGTGGAACCGGCCATCGGCTCCACGATCACGGCGGCAATGGTGGACGCGTCGTGCAGCGCGACGATCCGTTCCAGATCGTCGGCGAGGTGGGCTCCCCATTCCGGCTCGCCGCGCGAGAACGCCTGTTCGTCGCGATTATAAGTGTGCGGCAGGTGATCGATGCCAGCCAGCATATTACCGAACTGCTTGCGGTTGGCGACGATGCCGCCGACCGAAATGCCGCCGAAGCCCGCACCGTGATAGCCGCGCTCGCGGCCAATGAGGCGCGTGCGCGAGCCGTCGCCTTTTAATTTTTGATAGGCCAGCGCAATCTTGAGCGCGGTATCGACGGCCTCGGAGCCGGAATTGCAGAAGAAGACATGATCGAGGTCGCCGGGAGCGAGTGCCGCGATACGGGTCGCAAGCGTAAAGGACTGCGGCATCGCATACTGAAACGGCGGCGCGTAATCGAGTTCGGCGGCCTGTTTCTGGATCGCCGCCACGATCGGCGCGCGATTGTGACCGGCGTTGCAGCACCACATGCCGGCAACGCCGTCCAGCACCGCTTTCCCGTCCGGCTTGTAGTAGTGCATGTCTTTCGCACGCACGACGAGGCGCGGCCGCTTCTTGAAGGAGCGGTTCGGCGTGAACGGAATCCAGAAGGCTTCCAGGTCGTTCGGTGCAATTGCGTCGATATCGCGTGCAGCAGACATATTTTGGATTCCCCGGCGTTCCCCGGACGGTCGCGCAGCCGCCGTGCCCAGGGAACGTCTTAGAGCGCAAACAAGCCCAAAAATAAAGGTTTGTTTACTGTATCGGGCGATGATCGCGGCAGTTGGGGGAGTAAGCCTTGGTCCCCTTTTCGCCAGTCCGAGTCGAGGGGTCGCCCGGCATGGTTTCCAAGAGAGGCTCGCAAGAGCCCGTTCGCGTCATTATTGTCGACACCGATCCGGTAGCGCGCCGCCTGCTTGCGGCTGCCATGAATGCCTCCGCATCCCACGAAGCTGTGGTCCGCGAGACTTCGAGTCTCGCCGAGGCGGTTACGAGCGTGCGCGATGGCTTCTGTTCCGGTGCGGTGGTCTCGCTCGATCTTGGCGCCGGCATCGACACCGTTGCAGCACTCCGCCGTGCCGGGATGACCGGACCGATCCTTGCCACGAGCGCGCAGGGTTCCGTTTCCAGCGCTGTTGCAGCCATGCGCGCGGGCGCCGACGATTTCGCGGCGAAGCCATGCCATCCGGCCGAGATCGCGCGGCGGCTATTCGAGCGCCTGCCGCCCGTCGATACGACGGAAGCGCCCATCGCGCCCGCTGGCGAATGCGCCGAATCCGATGGCTTCCAGAATTTCGTCGGTTGCTCGCCCGCGATGCTCGCGGCCTATGAGCAGATCAAACGTGTGGCGCCATCCAGGGCCCCGGTGTTCATCACCGGCGAGAGCGGCACCGGCAAGGAAATCTGCGCCGAGGCGATCCATGCCTGTTCGGGCCGTCCCCATGCACCCTTCATCGCCATCAACTGCAGCGCGATTCCGAGGGAGCTGATGGAAAGCGAGATCTTCGGCCATGTGAAAGGCGCCTATACCGGCGCGCATGAAGAACGTCCGGGTGCCGCTGAACTGGCGCATGGCGGCACGCTGTTTCTCGATGAAATCTGCGAGATGGATTTCGCGCTGCAGGCCAAGCTCCTGCGCTTTGCCCAAACCGGCACGCTGCGCCGGGTCGGCGACACGAAACAGAGGCAAGTCGATGTTCGTATCGTATGCGCAACGAACCGCGATCCGCTGCGCGAGATCGAGGCAGGCCGCTTCCGCGAGGACCTTTATTACCGCCTGCATGTCCTCCCGATCGAACTGCCGTCCCTGCGCGCGCGGGATGGCGACGTGACGATCATCGCCCGTGCATTCCTTTCGCGCTTTGCCGAGGAAGAGGGCCGCGCGTTCACCGGCTTTGCGCCCGAAGCCGAGGCGATGCTGGAAACCTACAACTGGCCCGGCAACGTCCGTGAACTGCAGAACATCATCCGCCGCGTCGTCGTGCTGCATGACGGCGAGCATGTCACCGCCGACATGCTGGCGCTGCCGGGCACCGCGACGCATGAGACCGCCCGCGACACCGGACCGCTGCCGTCGATCGCGAGTCCGTCCATCGTGCCGTTCTGGCGGGAAGAGCAGCGCATCATCGAGCAGGCCCTCAAGGCCTTCGACGGCAACGCCCAGAAGGCCGCTTCGGCGCTGGAAATCAGCCCTTCGACGATTTACCGGAAACTGCAGGCGTGGTCCGAGCGGCGACCGGACTGATAGCCGCGAATTGATTGCCGACTTGGCGCGGCTCGTTTAGACCCTCGCCCATGGGTAATTCCAATCGAATCAAAGCCCGTCTGCCGCGCGGTCTCAGCGACCGCGGTCCCGCCGAACTCGCCGCGGCGAACGCAATGCTCGCGAAGATCCGCGAGATGTTCGAGCGCTATGGCTTTGAAGCGGTGGAAACACCGGCCATCGAATACACCGAGACGCTCGGCAAGTTTTTGCCGGATAGCGATCGGCCGAACGAAGGCGTGTTCTCGTTCCAGGACGACGACGAGCAATGGCTGTCGCTGCGCTATGACCTGACGGCGCCGCTCGCGCGTTACGTGGCGGAGAATTTTCAGGATTTGCCGAAGCCCTATCGCAGCTATCGTTACGGCTGGGTCTTTCGTAACGAGAAGCCGGGGCCGGGCCGCTTCCGCCAGTTCATGCAGTTCGATGCGGATACGGTGGGTGCTGCTTCCACCGCCGCCGACGCGGAAATGTGCATGCTCGCCGCCGACACGCTGGAGCATTTGGGCATCGCGCGCGGCGATTACGTCATCAAGGTGAACAACCGCAAGGTGCTCGACGGCGTGCTGGAAGCCGTGAAGCTCGGTGGCGACGAGAATGCCGTCACGCGCCTCACCGTACTGCGCGCCATCGACAAGCTGGACCGTCTCGGACCCGAAGGCGTGCGCGCATTGCTCGGCGCCGGACGCAAGGACGAGAGCGGCGACTTTACGCGCGGGGCGGGCCTCGCGAAGGAACAGATCGATCTCGTGCTGAAATATGCGCTGGCGCGCCGGACCGCACCGGAGAAGGCAGCGTCAATCGGCGAACGCGCGCTGAATTTCATCAAGGCCATCGACGGCTCGAAGGCCGGCGGTGATGGCGCGGATAACGCGAAGACCATCGAGACCATGCGCGCCGATTTCGGCCTGAATGCTTTAGCGAACGAAGGTCTCGATGAGCTTTCGCAGATCGCCGCACTCGCGAGGGCGGCGGACTACGGCGACGACCGCATCATGATCGATCCGTCGGTCGTGCGCGGTCTCGAATATTACACCGGCCCTGTTTACGAGGCCGAGCTGACGTTTGAAGTGAAGGGCGACGACGGCGCGCCGGTTCGCTTCGGCTCAGTGGCGGGCGGCGGGCGTTATGACGGGCTGGTCGCACGCTTCCGCGGCGAGGCGGTTCCGGCGACCGGATTTTCCATCGGCGTGTCACGCCTGATGGCGGCACTCCAGCATCTCGGCAAAGTCGAGATCGGCGCGGAAACCGGTCCGGTGGTCGTGACCGTTTTCGACAAGGATCGCATCGCCGATTATCAGAAAATGGTGAAGCGGTTGCGCGACGCCGGCATCCGCGCCGAACTCTATCTCGGCAACCCGAAGAACTTCGGCAACCAGTTCAAATATGCCGACCGCCGCAATTCGCCTTGCGTCGTCATTCAGGGCGGCGACGAAAAAGCCAAGGGCGAAGTGCAGATCAAGGACCTGATCGAGGGCGCGAAAGCCGCCAAGGCCATCGCCTCGAACAAGGAATGGCGCGAGGAACGTCCCGCGCAGTTTTCCGTGCCGGAAGAGAAGCTCGTCGAGGCCGTGAAGGAAGTGCTGGCGCGGCACGGGCTTTGAACAATTCATCCCTCCCCTGCAAGGGGGAGGGATTTCTTATTCTCAAAAATGCTGGCTGTAGAGTACCCGCGCACGATGCCGCTCGAAATTTTCCAGATCGAGCGAGCGCGGATCGCCTGCTGCTTTACCGGATACCTGCGTCTGCCAGCCGGCGACGAACTGCGCCTTGTCGCTGATTTTTACATGCAGCGTCGGCCCGACATACAGCGCACGGCCTGAGAGCGTGTTCAGCGTATAGCCTTCATAGGCGCGGAAATACTGAACCTCAACGCCGAGTAATATGTTCTGAGTCATACGCGCCATCAGCGCCGCCGAGGCGCTGAACATGGATTCTTTTTCCCACTCTTCCTCACCGCGCGCTTTTACCCTCGCCGGCTCGTAATGAAGATTCCAGGCGAGCAACAGCATGTCCTTGATCAACTCGGTGTCGGCGGCGAGCTTTACTTCCATCGCATAGTGATGCGCCTTTTCGCCGGTCACTTCTTCCGAGTTGGAATAATGCGGCGCCAGAATCAGCGTCACGCCGACCGGACCTTCTGTGCCCCGGCGGACAAGACTGACCTTGAACTCCAGCGCGACACCGCCGCCCCAGCGTTTCTGGTCGTCGAGGCCGGTCACGTTTCTGATTTTAAAATAATCGCCCCAGAGTTCGAGCGCGACATGCAAACGCTCATGCGGGTTCACCCCAAATTCCACTTTCGGAGTCAGCGCACGGAATGAACCGTCGTGCTTGCCCCATGCACCATCCATCGAGACGATGATGTGCTTGTCGCCTTTATCGCCGATGCGGCTGACCGCCGTGAATGCAAACAGCGCCTCCACATCAAACACTTCGTGTTCGTGTCCGTGCGGATGGCCAACATGTACGTGACCGCGCTCGTCGCCCGGCCTGTGCGCAGGGTGAGGTTTATCTCTGGAATGATCGTGCCCATCGCCCTCGTAGTGGATGTGCTGGCGTGGCGCGCGGCGGGGCTTTTTGTATTCATCCGCAGCCTGCCCGGACTGTGCCTGCGCTGCCGGTTCCTGAGGCGAAGTCTGCGGCCAGGCCGAGCCTGAGAAAACAAAAGCAATTGTGAAAACGCTCGCGGACAGAATCCGGCGCCAAAACATGTTCGACCCCTAACCCATTCTTGCGAATTACTCGCAACATCATCTTTTTTGCGAGTGATTGGCAACTAGCCCTTCGGAAGCCTTTATTGATATAATATATCAATACCAGTTTTGAGAATGCAAGCCGTCCCCGCCGGTACTCACCAAATTTCAGAGAAACATTCGAAACCGGCACACAGTCCTGCTACAAGGCCGCGAACCAAAACGAGAGACCGAGACAATGGCCGGGCCGGCTATCAAAAACGGCAGGGCGCGGGCGGAAGCGCTCGTCGATCTTTACGAGCGCGCGGGGTACGCGCGCGCGGAGCCTGCCGTATTGCAGCCGGCGGATGTCTTCCTCGAACTGTCGGGAGAAGAACTCCGGCGGCGGCTCTATCTCACTTCGGATTCTTCCGGCGAAGAACTTTGCCTGCGCCCCGATCTCACCATTCCTGTTTGTCGCATGCACCTCGCGAATGGCGCGGCGAAGCGCGCCGCCAATTATTGTTATCTCGGTCCCGTCTTCCGCGACCGCGGCGGCGGCAACGGAGAATATCTTCAGGCCGGCATCGAGTCGCTCGGCCGCGAGGACTTCGAGGCGGCGGACGCCGAATGTCTTTCGCTGGCGCTTGAATCCGCAAAGCAATATGGCGTCAACACGCCGGAAATTCGCATGGGCGATGTCGGATTGTTTTCCGCACTCGTCGCGGCACTCAAACTGCCGCCGGTCTGGCAGCGGCGTCTCTTGAAGGATTTCAATCGCACCGGCACACTGGAAGCGGACCTTGCGACATTGAAGCTTGCACCCGGCACGCGCTCGACTCACGCGGGCGTTCTCGCCGCGCTCGAAGGCTCCGACCCGAAAGCGGCGCGCGCTTTCGTCACCGATCTCTTTTCGATCGCCGGCATTTCCGCCGTAGGCGGACGCACGGGGGAGGAAATCGCGGAGCGGTTTCTGGAGCAGGCCTCGCTCGGCGTCACCAGTAGCCTCGACGGCGACACGACGGCGGCACTCGAACGCTATCTGACCATCGAAGGCGATCCCGATGACGCACTCGCCTCGCTGCGCTCGCTTGCCAAGGATGCCAAGCTCGATCTCGATGCGGCACTCGACACGTTTGAGAAGCGCGCCGGCTTCATGGCGGCCGGCGGCGTGGATGTATCGACCATCAAATTCGCCACCGCCTTCGGACGCGCGCTCGACTACTACTCCGGCATGGTGTTCGAGATTTACGACACGTCCGGCCGGGTAAAATATCCGCTCGCCGCCGGTGGCCGCTATGACGGGCTGCTTTCGCTGCTCGGCAGCGCCGAGCCGGTACCCGCGGTCGGCTTCGCAGCCTGGATCGAGGAGCTGGAACAGGCGGGAGGTGCCGCATGAGCGCCCTCGTCATCGGAGTGCCCTCGAAAGGCCGCCTCATGGAGAACGCCCACGCGTTCTTCAAGCGGGCCGGCATGTCGCTCGTGCAGCCGCGCGGCGGGCGCGAGTATCGCGGCACCGTGCCGGAAATCGGCGGCATCGAGGTCGTCTATCTTTCGGCCTCCGAGATCACCAATCACCTTGCGAACGGGACCATTCATTTCGGCGTCACGGGCGAAGACCTCGTGCGCGAAATGATTCCGAACGCCGATAAAAAGGTGCTGCTGATCGACGAACTCGGATTTGGCAATGCGAATGTGGTCGTCGCCGTGCCGCAGGCATGGATCGATGTGCGCAACATGCGCGACCTCGACGATGTGGCGACCGCGTTTCATCACAAGCGCAGACAGCGCATGCGCATCGCCACGAAATACGTGAACCTGACGCGCGAGTTCTTCGCGCGCCACAACATTTCGGACTACCGCACCGTCGAAAGCCTTGGCGCGACCGAGGGCGCACCGGCAACAGGCGCCGCCGAACTGATCGTGGACATCACCACGACCGGCACGACACTCGCCGCCAATGGCCTGAAGGTAATCGACGATGGCGTGATGCTGCGCTCACAGGCGAATCTCGTCGCTTCCCTCACCGCCCACTGGGGCGATGAAGAGCGTGCCGCCGCGCGCGCCTTGCTCGACCGTGTGGCCGCCGAACGCCGCGCAAGAACGATGCGGGAAGTCCGCACGCGCTTCAAGGAAGCGGATGCCGAGATGGTCGCGGAAGCCAAGGACCGTTTCGGCGTGATCGCCCCGCTGGGCGGGCCGACTTCCTCTGGCATGTTGACGCTGCTCTGCCCCCCGAAGACGGTGCACGACCTTGCGATTTTCCTGCGCGAGCAGGGCGCGGAAACCGTGATGGTCACTTCGCCGGAATTCGTGTTCGAGCGCGAGAATTCGCTCTGGGATGCACTCGAGGCGCGGCTCAATCGCTGAGTTTTTTATTGATTCCGGAACACGATTGCCCGCGCCAGCGTGAAATTCACCACGAAGCCCACACCGATGCCGAGGAGTTTCGCCAGCCAGAGCGGAACGTAGGGCGCCGAGACCACCAGCATCGCCGTATGCGCCACGAAACCGCCGACCTGTGTCAGCACAAACATCAGATAACCCTTCAGGCTTAGGGCACGTCCGGAAGCGCCGGCGAAGGTGAAGCGCGAATTGAGAAAATAGGAGCAGGTCACCGCAACGACCCAGGCGCAGAAATTCGCCGCCACCAGCGAATTGGTGATGGTTGCAAGGGCCAGGAAGAAAACGGCTACGTCCACGCCCGCATTAACGAAGCCGACAAGGCCAAAGCGGAACATCTGGACGAACAATGCGTACAAGAGGACACTCCGGGGAAAGCGGGCGGGATGGGGCCGAATCGCGCGCTGACAAGGACTAACATGGCGCAGGACAGGGGAAACCTGAAGGGAATGACCGACGGCGACAGCCTTTCCGTGGTCGTTCCGGTTTATAACGAGGCGGAGGGCCTGCCTGCCCTGCATGAGCGGCTGGTTGCATTCGCCGCGCGCATCGCAAAGTCCTACGGCATTCGCACTGAGTTCGTTTACGTCGATGACGGCAGCCGCGATGAGACGCTTTCCATCGCCCGCTCCCTTCCCGCCGAAGCAAACGACGTGCAAGTCGTTTCCTTATCGCGCAATTTCGGCAAGGAAGCGGCGATGGCCGCGGGACTCGATCACGCGCGTTTCGCCGCACTCCTGTTCATGGACGGCGATGGACAGCATCCGCCGGAACTCGCGGACCGGCTTGTACAACTATGGCGCGCCGAGAACTACGACGTCGTTTATACGGCGAAGGCGCATCGGTCGAATGAGTCCGCGACCAAGCGCTTCCTGACTTATTCGTTTTATCGCGTGCTGAACTGGGGCGCGCGGCACAAGATTCCGGTCGATGCCGGAGACTTCCGGCTGCTGTCTCCGCGCGCGGCGGAAGCGTTACGACGGCTTCCGGAGCGCAGCCGCTTCTTCAAGGGCCTGTCGAGCTGGATCGGCTTTCGTCAGGTGCGTGTGCCGTATGAGCCGGCGCAACGCAGTCATGGCCGTTCAAGCTGGAGCCTCGCCACGCTGCTTGGTCTTTCGGTGGAAGGGCTCACGGCTTTCTCCGCCGCTCCGCTGCGCTTTGCGAGTTTTCTCGGGCTTATGCTTTCCGTGACCGCTTTTCTGTTCGGCGGCTGGATTCTGTTTGAGACGATTGTCTACGGAAAGGACGTTGCCGGCTATCCCTCGCTATTCGTCGGTATGATGGTGATCGGAGGTGTACAGCTCATGATGATCGGCATCATGGGCGAATACATCGCAAAGATTCTGTTCGAGCTGAAAGGCCGGCCCGTCTATTTCATCGCCGATCATCAGCTGAAAGTGGCTGACGAAAAGCGAAGCCCGAAGAATTCTCCGCGCGAGGCCGCGGAGTAAATGAGCCTGCGCCGGATCGTCCTGTGCGCGGACGATTATGCGCTCGCCCCCGGCGTGTCCCGTTCCATCCGCGAATTGATTGCGCTCGGCCGGTTGAACGCAACCTCCGTGATGACGGTGTTTCCGGGCTTGCGCGAGGAGGCGGCTAAACTTGGCGAGACAACATCGCCGATCCGTTTTGAGACCGGCCTGCATGTCACGCTGACCGGCGGCTTCAAACCGCTCGTGGCATCGCCGTTGAAAACAGATGACGGTAAATTTCCCTCGGTGACCGGGTATCTCAATCCGCTGAACTGGGGGCGCATCTCGAGGACGGCCGCGGTCGAGGAAATCAAGGCGCAGTTCAACGCTTTCCGAACCGCGTTCGGACGCACGCCCGATTTCGTGGACGGACATCAGCATGTGCAACTGCAGCCTGTGCTGCGGGGCGCGTTTCTCGATACGGTCGCGCGCATGGCCCCGCGCGCATGGGTGCGTCAGTGCTCACCCGCCACGCCTGTGCTTTTTTCCGGCGAGCCGAAGGCCCGTTTTCTAGCGTTGCTGAATGCGGGTTTTCCGGCACAGGCGCGCGCGCGAGCGCTCGCAACCAATCGGGCTTTTGCGGGCGCTTATGATTTTGCTTCCACGAAGAACTACGCCGATCTGTTCGCATCGTTTTTGAAAGGCATGCCATCCGGCGGACTGATCATGTGCCACCCCGGCTTCGTGGACGACGAATTGCGGGCGCGCGATCCTCTTCAGGAACAGCGGGAGGCCGAGCACAAATTTTTCGCAAGCGACAATTTGCCAAGGCTGCTCGCGCAGGCAGGCGTTACACTCGGTTGAAATTTCGGGGACTAACAGTTCGCCATGGGTCGCGGCTTCCGCCGTGGGCCTTGCGATGGTGGGCATGCACTACACGCGCACCCATCCACCGGGCTCCATCTCTTCCTGCTTGGCCCGCGGCTCTAGCCGAATCGCTGGAATTGAAACACCTCAGGTCGCGGGTGCCGCTCTTGCCTCGACCAAGCCTTGTCCAGATTGCTCCAGCCGGATGGAGCGCCCATGCAGCGATTTCAGCGTGGTGCGATGGCCGATGGAAACGACCGTGACGCCCGGCAACCGCTCATACAACAATTTGTAGAGCGAAGATTCCGCCGTTTCGTCCACGGCCGAGGTCGCCTCGTCCAGCAACAGAATGTCCGGGCTTGCGAGCAAGGCGCGGGCGAACGACAATCGCTGCTGCTCGCCGACCGAAAGCACATGCGGCCAGGAAGATTCTTCGTGCAGCCTTTCGATGAGCTTGTCGAGGCCGACTGCGCGAAGGACTCCGATCAGTTCTTCCGGCTTGTGCTTTTCCGGCGCTTCCGGATAGGCGAGCGCCTCATCCAGCCGCCCGAACGGCAGGTAGGGCTTCTGTGGCAGCACCAGCAGTTTCTTTCCGCGCCCGATCTCGATCCTGCCTTTTCCAAAGGGCCAGATGCCCGCAATCGCGCGGAACAGGGTGGATTTGCCGGAACCGGATTTTCCGGTGATCAGTATGTGCCCGGCATTCTCGACGACAAGATTTCCGGCCGCGACCACCGGCACGCCCGTAGGCAGGCGCACTTCGAGTCCGGATAGCTTCAACGCATCGCTGCCATTGCCCGCGACTGCGATTTCCGTGTGATCCTTGATGCGTTCGGCATCGGCAATGGATTTCTCGAAGCCCGTCAGCCGCTGCACCACCGAACGCCATTCGGCGAGCACCGCATAGACATTGACGATGTAGCTAAGCGACGACTGCACCTGCCCGAACGCGAGGGCGGTCTGCGTCAGTACGCCGAGCGTCACCGCGCCGGAAAAATACGCGGGGCTGACCACGATGAACGGAAAAATAATCGCGATTTGCGCGAAGCCCGCGGTGAACCAGGTCAGCCGCTTCTGCGCGCCCATCAGATTGAAGAAGTTTCCAACCAGCCGGCCAAAACGCCCGCCAAGCTGGCGGTTCTCCGCGTCCTCGCCGTTCAGCAGCGCGATCTGTTCGCCGTTCTCGCGCATACGCACCAGGTGATAGCGGTAGTCCGCCTCCAGCCGTTGCTGATTGAAATTCAGAAACACCAGCGCGCGGCCGATCACGTGCGCGAGCCAGGTGCCAACGACTGAGTAGATCAACGCCGCCCAGACAAGATAGCCGGGGATTACGATATCGCCGCCAAAGAATGGCATCGCCATCGAGCTTGATAGACTCCACAGAATGACGATGAAAGATACGAGTGTAACAACCGCACTCAGGAGACCAAGGCCGAGCTCGATCGTGCGCTGGGTGAACTGCTCAAGGTCTTCCGCGATGCGCTGGTCGGGATTGTCCGCCACGTCGCCGGTGAGCCGCATGCGGTAGTGCGCGCTGTCATGCAGCCAGCGGTCGAGGTATTTTTCGTTCATCCACCGGCGCCAGCGGATGCGCAGCCATTGCTGCATATAGAGCTTGTACACCGCCGCAATGATGAAGAACGCCGCCAGCACCGAGAAAAACAGCAGTTCGCGCTTGAAGACTTCCCAGTCCTTGTTTTGCAGCGAATCGTAGAAGCGTGCGTTCCAGGAATTGTAGACGACGTTCAGGCCGACGAGTGACAGTTCGAGCGCCACGACGATTGCGAGCAGCGTTCTCGCCGGCCAGCGCTCCTCTCCCTTGAAAAAGGGGGTGGCGAGACGGCGCACATCGGCGAAGGTCGAGAAAAGCTGGCGCAAGTGAGCACTCCTGCTGCGTGGGCTTTAGTGGTTTTGCACTGCAATGAGCAAAGGTGGGAGAATCTTCATGCGGCGCGGAAGAAAACCGCTGAACTTGGTTCGCCATAAGGCAACTGATCGTCACGTAGGCATGGCACTGCCACTATTTTCATCGCGTGTGCTTGATTTCCTCTAGGGACGGTTCAGGATCATGTCAGCGGGCCAGGATTGAATGGCATGTCGGTTGCTTACAGATGAAGCCTTCCTCACATCGGGAGTTGTTCATGCGACGCAGGGATTTCACGAAATTAGCATTGGCGGGGGCGGTTGGCACTGTCGCCGCGCCAGCGGTGGTTCGGGCACAGACCACCTTCAACTGGAAGATGACCAGCTTTTACGGGCCTAACGCAGCGTTCTATTCGACTGGGCCAGGCAGCGCCAAGGATCTCGTCAAACGCATCGACGACATGTCCGGCGGCCGCATCAAGATCACGTTCTACGGCGCCGGCGAGTTGATCCCAGCGGCAGAAGGGTTCGATGCAGTCTCGTCGGGTACAGTGGAGATGAATTACGCAAACTCCTATTTCTGGACCGGCAAGAGCTTCGCCGCGCAATACTTTACGGCCGTGCCTTTCGGCCTGAACTTCCAGGGCTTCAACGGCTGGTACTATGACGGCGGCGGCGCGCAGCTCTGGCGTGAAGTGTACGACCGCTTCAATCTTGTGCCTTTCCTTTGCGGCAACACCGGCGTGCAGATGACCGGATGGTTCCGCAAGGAGATCAAGACGGTCGATGATCTGAAGGGCCTGAAGATGCGCATCCCGGGTCTTGCGGGACGCGTCTACAAGGAGCTTGGAGTCGACTCGCGCCTGATCGCGCCGGGCGAAATCTTCCCGAACCTTGAACGCGGCGTCATCGACGCGGCGGAATTCGTCGGTCCCTTCCTCGATCGCCAGCTCGGCCTGCACAAGGTGGCGAAATATTACTACACGACCGGCTGGCACGAGATGGCCACTGCGAGCGAACTCACGATCAACAAGGCGAAGTGGGAAAGCCTGCCGGCCGATCTGAAAGCCGTAGTGGAAAACGCCTGCGCCGCATGCAACGTGATCTCCGAGGCGTGGTGCCAGAAAAACAATGCTGAAGCGATGGAAGACCTTGTGAAGAATCAAGGCATCATTGCGCAGCCGCTGCCGGATGAAATTGTGAAGGCGCTGCGCGAGACGACGACGAAGATTCTCGACGAAGCCGTCGCCAAGGACCCTGTCACGAAGAAGGTTCACGACTCCTACATGGCCTACAAGGCCAAGTACGATTCCTGGGCCGATCTCAGCGAGCTGATCTATCACACCAAGATCCGCAAGGCCTGAGCGGGTGAATACGGCGGAAAAACTGGCCGGCGGGATCGACCGCTTTACCGATCTCGCCGGCCGCGCCATTTCGTGGCTCGCGCTCGTGATCGCGCTCGTGATGAGCGCGAACGTCTTGCTTCGCTACGGTTTCTCGATCGGGTTCATCTGGTCGCAGGAGCTGGAGTGGCACATCCTCGTGCCGATCTGTCTCTTTGGCATGTCCTACGCGCTGCAACAGGGCGAGCATGTGCGCGTGGACGTGCTGTTCCAGTATTTCAGCGAGCGCAACAAGCACCTGGTTGACGTGATCACCGCCATTCTCGGGATGACCCTTTCCGTGCTCGTGATCTGGCTGTCGCTTCATTACGTGAAGCAGTCGTGGGTCATCACCGAGGGCTCGCCCAATCCGGGCGGCCTCGATCATCGTTACATCATCAAAGCGATGATCCCGCTCGGCTTCGCGCTGTTTTTCATCCAGTCCTTTTCCGAAGCCATCAAAGCCTGGCTGAAATTCCGGAGCGCCTGATGTTGTCGTATGAAATTCTCGCCATCCTGATGCTGGTGGCGTTCTTCGTCTTGCTGATGATGGGCATTCCGGTCGCGCTCACGCTGGCGACCACGGGGTTTGTATTCGGTGTCCTCGGCTTCGGAACGGCACTGTTCAGCCTGTTGCCTCACCGGATATTCGGAGTCGTCACCAACGCGACGCTGCTTGCGATTCCCTTATTCGTGTTCATGGGCATGATGCTCGAGCGCTCGAAGCTCGCCGAAGACCTGATGGACGTGATCGGCCTTGTGGCCGGCTCGCTGCGCGGCGGCCTCGGCATCGGCATCGTCCTTGTCGGCGTTCTGATGGGTGCTACCACCGGGATCGTCGGTGCCACTGTCGTCACGCTGGGCTTGCTGACGCTGCCTGGGATGCTCCGGCGCGGCTACAACAAGGGTCTTGCTTGCGGCGTCATTTGCGCCTCGGGAACGCTGGGGCAGATCATCCCGCCAAGTCTCATTCTGATTCTGCTCGCGGATATTCTGAACGAGTCCGTCGGCACTCTGTTTGCAGCGGCAATGATTCCCGGACTGATGCTCGCGGGAATCTACGTCATTTACATTTTGATACTGGGAATCGTCCGGCCCGATCTCGTGCCGCCGGTGCCGAAGGAAGAGCGTGCGCTCACCTCCGGTTCACAGCTTGCGGTTAAAGTGTTCAAGGTGGTGGCACCGCCGATCGGCCTCGTTGGCGCGGTACTCGGTTCGATCATTGCCGGGATCGCGGCACCCTCGGAAGCAGCGTCCATGGGTGCGCTTGGCTCGATCCTGATCGCCGCCATCACCGGCCGTCTTAGCTGGCGCGTGCTGCGCGAGACGGTTCAGGCGACCACCAAGATCACCGCGATGATGATGTTCATCCTCATCTGCGCGCAGGTGTTTGCGCTCGCCTTTCGCGGCCTGCGCGGTGAGGACCTCGTCAAGGACTTCTTTGCGTTCCTTCCGGGCGGCATCAATGCGGACATCTGGTTCCTGATGCTCATCATTTTCGTGCTCGGCTTCTTCATCGAGTGGATCGAGATTTCGTATATCGCCGTACCCTTGTTCCTGCCCGTGTTCATGGCAGCGCAGGTGGACATGGTGTGGCTCGCGACCTTGATTTGTGTGAACCTTCAGACATCGTTTCTGACACCGCCTTTCGGATGGGCGCTCTTCTTCCTGCGCGGTGTGACACCACCCGAGGTTTCGACAGGGGACATCTATCGCGGCATCATTCCCTTCGTGCTGATGCAAGTGCTGGCGCTCGTGATCGTGTTCTTCTTCCCCGCCATAGCGACCTGGCTGCCGCGAGTCATCGGCTGGTAACTGCGATCGCTACAAAAAGCGCGGGTCACTCCGCGCCTTTTTCGCTCGATCAACCAAATTGCACGCGGATCGCCGAATAGAGAAGCCGTGCGGCGGCGACGGTGAGCAGCACATAGGCCCAGAAGATAAGCTGCTGCTGGTCGAGGCGATCGTGCAATTTCTTGCCGAGCCAGACACCGAGCGGCACCGCGGGCGTGAGTAGTGCCGCCGCCCAGAGCGTGTCGGGACGCGCGAGTGCCAGAATGCCGTAGGGCACGATCTTGACGATATTTCCGAAAAAAAAGATCGCGAGCAGCGTGCCCACATAAACCGTCTTATGCAGCCCGCGCCGCAGCAGATACATGTTCGCGGGCGGGCCGCCGGCATGTGCTACGAACGTCGTGAAGCCGGATGCGATGCCCGCAATGCTCGCCAGCCATGGCGACGGCGGATGCGTTGCCGGCGCCATTCTGCGCCGCAGAAAATAGTCGAGCGCGAAGGCAAGCGTGATGACACCGATACCGAGATTGACAAAATTCGGATCGACCGCGGTGAAAAAGAAGTAGCCGATTGCGATGCCCGCCATCAGGCCGGGCACCATCCAGCGCAAGTCCGGTTTCGACCAGGTGCTCGGCCCAAACTGGCCGATCGCCACGACATCCATCACGAGGACGAGCGGTGCGGTGACGATCGCGGCTTCGATCGGCGACATCACGAGCGACAAGAGTGGAACGGAAAGAATCGCAAGCCCGCCGCCGAACGCTCCCTTGCTAACCGAGACGAGAAAGGCGGTGGTCAGACCGACCAGATAAAACCACAGATCGAATTGCATGGGGTTCCGCGTGAACATCGGCGTAAGCGGGTAAACTAGCCGGTTCGGAGCCCGCGCGATACGCAAGCACCCGCATTGCTGTTATGCTTTGCTCCGCCTATCCGCCTGCCGAAGATTCGCGAACATCACGCATGTCCTTCCTGAACAGTTTCTCCAGCCAGTGGCGTGCCATTCCGATTCTCGGCGTCACGCAGATCATCGCCTGGGGAACGCTGTTCTATCCGCCGGTGCTGACGCTACCGGCGATTGCGGCCGAACGGGGCTGGTCGCTTGCCTTCTCGATGGGCGGATTTTCGTTCGGCCTGCTCACGGGCGGCCTCGTGGCGCCTTTCGTCGGCTCGCTGATCGACCGCTATGGCGGGCACTCCGTGATGCCTGTTGGCTCGCTGATCGGGGCCGCCGGGTTGATCGGGCTCATTAACGTCACGCATCCGGCGGCCTATATCGCGGTGTGGGGGGTACTTGGAGTGGCACTCGCGGCGTCACTCTATGATCCCGCTTTCGCGACGCTCGGCAGAATTTTCGGTGCGGGTGCGCGACGGCCCATCACGCTGCTTACATTTTTTGGCGGCTTCGCATCGACCGTAAGCTGGCCCGTTACTTATTTCCTCATGGAAACTTCCGGGTGGCGCGGGGCCTACACCGTTTATGCCATCGTGCTTGCTTGTTTCTGCGCGCCGATCCTCGCCGTCACTCTGCCCCGCGAAAAGGCAACAGCCGGCAGGATGCCGGACGGCACCAAAGCGCCGAAGGGAAAACACATCAAGGCTACGGGCTTTGCGTTCTTTGTCGTGATCGCGAGTTTCGCGGCCTACGCCTTCGTCCCCTCCGCCCTCTCCGCGCATATGTTGTCGATTTTCGAGCGCCTCGGACTCGACAAGGGAACCGCTGTGCTGATCGGCACGCTGTTCGGACCGGCGCAAGTGTCGGCGCGGCTTTGCGAGTTCATGTTCGCACGCAATCTGCACCCTCTGAACATCGCGCGTTTCGCGGTCGGGCTCTTGATCGTTGCGTTCACGATGCTGGCGCTGCTCGGCGTTTCCACGCCGGTCGCGATCGCATTCGCGGTGATGTTCGGAGTCACCAACGGGCTGATCACGCTGGCGCGCGGCTCGGTGCCGCTGGCGCTCTTCGGGCCGAAGGGTTACGGCCGGACGCTGGGGCGCATTGCCGGCCCATCGCTGATCCTGCAGGCGGCAGCACCTCTTGTCGTTGCGCTCGTCATCGAGCAGTTCTCGCCCTCAGCCGGGCTCGCCTTGGTCGCGGGCGTGGTCGTGCTGTCGCTGTTCGGCTTTCTGGCCGTCCGCAAGCCTTGAACCGGCCGTTCGTAACCATTCATCAACCATAATCGCAACGAAAGGCCAGGCGGATTCCGCCGTGCGAAATCGTTTACCAAACAGTCGTCACAAAGCGTTAGGCATAGGAGGCCGCCGGAATCAGGCGCGCGACGAACAGTATCGAGTACCGCGATGCGCAAACTCATTCTCCCTCTCTTTCTGGCTTCCGCCTCCCCGGCATTCGCCGAGGATGACAGGCCTTTCCATGTCGCCCAGTCCGGGACGCAGGTGATCTATTCGCAGCGTGCCAGCGCCGAGGAACGCCCGGTCCGCCGCGAACGCGGCTTCGGTACGGTCCAGCCGCAACGCAGCGCGCGCGACCGCTCCCCGCAGCCGGATTTCGCCGAAGGACAGCAGCAGCCCCGTCACCGTCCGGGCGAACTCGGCGGCGGCTTCATTGAATATCTTTTCACCGGACAGAGTGCGCCGCGCGACAGCCTGCCGCGTAACTACTACCAGCGCCCGTGGGAAGAAGTGCGCGGCCGCGATCCGCGCGGCCCGCTAATCCAGGCGCCGCGCGGCGACATCGACCCGATCTACCGCGTCGCCGCGATCCCGGCGAAGCCGCAGTTCGATCCGCGCTTCCTCAAGCAGTCGGTGAATTACGAGACGAAGGAAAAGCCGGGCAGCGTCGTGATCGATACCGACAAGAAATTTCTCTACTACATCGAAGATAACGGCAAGGCGACGCGCTACGGCATCGGCGTCGGACGCCCCGGTTTTGAGTGGAAGGGCACGAAGTCCGTCACCGACAAAAAGGAATGGCCGGACTGGCGCCCGCCGGACGACATGCTGAAGCGCCGTCCCGATCTGCCGACCTTCATGGCAGGTGGACCGGAGAATCCGCTCGGCGCGCGCGCGATCTATCTTGGTTCATCGCTCTACCGCATCCACGGCTCCAATGAGCCGCACACGATCGGCCAGGCCGTGTCATCAGGGTGCTTCCGGATGCGTAACGACGATGTGATCGACCTCTACAACAAGGTGAAGATCGGCGCCAAAGTCGTCGTGCTGTAAGCGCAAGCAGATTGAACAAACAAAAATCCCCGCCGCGGTTTTTCACCACGGCGGGTTTTTTTCGTCAGCTGCGTCTTAATCGACGATCTGCACGATGCGGCGGGTGCGGGGATCGACAAGCACCACGCGGCCGTTCACCCGCGTATAGCGATACTCACGCACGCCGTATTCGGCCGGCACATCGCGATAGACCACCGTCGCGGGAAGCTCGGCGCCGACCACGACTTCGCGATCATAGCGATAGTCGTCGCGTGCCTCGCGCTCCGCATAGGTGCGGAAGCGCTGCGAATGGGCATCCGAGATGCCGCCCACGATCGCGCCACCTATGCCGCCAACCACGGCACCAACCGGACCGCCCACAAGGGCGCCGCCAACGGCCCCGGTCGCGGCACCTGCCGCCGTACCGGCTCCATCCTGCGCGCTTGCCGCGAACGGCAACGCCAGCACGGCGCAAACCGCGCCAGCCATCAAAATCTTGTTCCGCATGGGTCATCTCCCTTTCGCGACTAAGCGTTTTGCATGTTGCCCGGCCACTCATGCGGCCAGGACAGTGATCAGAACGCCTTTGATGGGAGGTGGTTCCTGCGTTTTTTTCTCACGCAGAAAATTGTAGCGCGATTTGAAAATTTCGCGCGGAACCAATTTCGTTTTGCAACTCTTTTAGCGGATGTCGCAGCGGAGCATCAGCATGAACATATCGTTCGGCGAATCTCCAACACCCGTTTCCGCAACGAACCGGCTTTGCAGCTTGTAGGCTTCGCGTTCGCGTTCCGCGAGGCAGTCGAATTTTTGCTCGCTCTCATCCTGCAGATGATGGACGAGTTCGTGCAGCAGCATGAAATCGTCGCGGCCGAGACTGAACGTTTCAGGCAGGTAGATCGCGCCCTTTACCTGCACCGCGCGCACGCTGCTTGACTGGTCGCTGTAGCCAAGCCCCTTGCGGGAAAAAGCAGTACGAATGGTTTGCGGCGGCAGGAACACGAAATCCGGCCGCTGCTTCATCGCGCTCGGATATTCGGAATTTTCGGAAATCCAGCGTACCAATTCATCCACGCGCCGGCTGAATTCGGATTCCGGCGGGGCGGCATGAGTTGTACTCACGCCCGTGATCACCAATGCGGCAACAGCCGCCTTCAGGATTCGCACGCACATCATGAGGACATCCTCCTCGGTGGTGACGAATCACACGAAGCAAACTATATGCCCGACGCACCCCCCCTTGCAGGCTATTTTCGTTTCATCCTGCCGCACGCTCGCGCCAGGGCTGAAATCAAGCCTGTTGCCGCTTTAGACATAAGTTGGCAATTTCGTAGCCATCGCCTTTCCTATTAAAAAGCCGACATGTCCGCCAAAGTTCCCTGGGCCCATTATCCGGACGAGAAACTCCTGCAGCTCCGGCTGCGGGACCTGAACATCCGTATCCGCGGCACCTGGCTGGAAGAATGCCTGCGTGAACTTGACGGGGAGCTGAAAGAGCGGGGCATCCGTATCCGACCGCATGCCTGGCTCTCCACCGAATGGTTCAGCCCGGATACGACGCCCGGCATCGCGATCCCGTTCTATCTCGCGCATCCGCGCCTGATGCGGCTCGAGCGCAGAATGATCATCGACGTCGAAGGCGGAACGGTGCCGGAGTGCATGCGCATCCTGCGGCATGAAGCGGGTCACGTCCTGCAACATTCCTACAAGCTGCATCGCCGCCGGAAATGGCAGCAAATTTTCGGCGCCTCATCGCAGCGCTATCCGAGCTATTACCGGCCGAATCCCGCGAGCAAGAATTTCGTCCAGCATCTACGCCTTTGGTACGCGCAAAGCCATCCCGACGAGGATTTCGCGGAGACATTCGCGGTCTGGCTGAAACCGCGTTCGAACTGGAGGAAGCGTTACGAAGGGTGGGGCGCTTTAAAGAAGCTGCAATATGTGGACGAGACGATGAAGGAGATCGCCGAGCAGCGCCCATTGCTAACCCGCCGCATTGAAGTGGAGCCGTTGCGCAGCAACCGCATGACGCTGGGCGAGCACTACAAGCGGAAACAGGCGCTCTACGCCGTGGACAGTCCGGGCAAGTCGTTCGACCGCGATCTGTTCAGGATTTTTTCCGCCGATCCACGTCACCGTCACTCGAAGAAAGCCACCGCCTTCATCCGGCATAACCGCACGGAATTGCGCTCTCTGGTCTCCCGCTGGACCGGCGAATACCAGCTTACAATCGATTCACTTCTCGATGAGATGATCGAGTTATGCCGCAAGATGAACCTGCGCGCGCCCGGCAACGAGCGGAAACTGATCATGGATTTCGCGGTACTCCTCACCGCGCGCACCGTGCATTCGCTGTTTGGTCCGGCGCGGCGGCAATGGTTCGCCCTATGACGGGACAAACATGAAACCGCTGCGCGTTCTGGTGCTGATGCATCCGGATTTCGTGCCGCCGGAGTCATCGAAGGGGTATTCGGAGGCGGAAATCAATGTCTGGAAGACCGAATACGATGTTTGCAGCACGTTGCGATCCCTCAAGCATGAGGTGAAGGCGCTCGGCGTGCAGGACGAGCTGCGTCCGATCCGCGACGCCTTGGACAGCTGGAAACCGGACATCGTGTTCAATCTGCTGGAGCAGTTTCACGGCGAGGCGATCTACGACCAAAACGTGGCGAGCTATCTGGAACTGATCCGCGTCCCCTACACCGGCTGCAATCCGCGCGGCATGATGCTCTCGCGCGGCAAGGATCTTTCCAAGAAGCTGCTGCATTATCACCGTATCCCGGTGCCGCCGTTCGCGGTGTTTCCACGCGGACGAAAAGTGCATCGGCCAGCGCGGCTGACGCTCCCATTGATCGTGAAGAGCGTGAACGAGGACGCCTCGCTCGGCATCTCGCAGGCGTCGGTGGTGGAGACCGACGAAAAGCTGAAGGAGCGCGTCGCCTTTATCCACGAACAGATCGGCACCGGCGCGCTGGTGGAGCAGTATATAGAGGGGCGCGAGTTATATGTGGGCGTGATCGGCAACGACCGGCTGCGCGTGCTGCCGGTGTGGGAGCTTGATTTCGGCAGCCTGCCCGAAAGCGCGCACCGGATTGCGACGGAAAAGGTAAAGCACGATGTCGGCTATCAGGAGAAGCGCGGCATCATTCATGGCCCCGCCAAAGATCTAAGCCCGCAGTTGCGGGCGAAGATCGAGCGGATCGCGAAGCGCGTCTGCCGCACGCTCGATCTCGATGGCTACGCGCGCGTGGATTTCCGCCTGTCCGCGGACAATGTCCCCTATTACATTGAGGCCAATCCCAATCCCGAAATCGCGAAGGAAGAGGAATTCGCGCAGTCCGCCGCGCACGCGAAGCTGAGCTATCGTCGCCTGCTCACCCGCATCTTGCAGCTTGGTCTCGCGCGCGGGCGAATGATGGGGATCGGAGCCGAACAATAAGCAATGGCCGGGGAATTGCCCGGCCATTGCGTGTTGAAAATTCGATCCGGTTATTTGCGGTTGGATTATTAGCGCCTGCCCCAGCCTCCACGCCATCCGGCGTTTCCACGTACAAGCCCGATGATGAACAGCAGGATTACCGCGCCGATGGTGGCGTTGACGATGGCAGCGACCAGGCCGGTGCCGAGATTGATCCCGAGCTGAGGAAGCAGCCAGCTGCCGATAAAGGCGCCGACTATACCGATGATAATATCCCCCACGATTCCAAAGCCGGTACCTCGCATGATCTGTCCGGCCAGCCATCCGGCAATGAGCCCGATCACCAGTACGACAAGAAGACTTTCACCTGACATATTCATTTTTCCATCCTTGTGATACAGGCGATGCTACGCCCGCCTCGCGGATAAAACTGTCCGGAATTGCTCACCTTCATTCGGTCAGGATGAATGTGACCTTCAAGTTGACGCGATACTCGGTGATCTTTCCACCCTTTACGATTACCTTTTGCGCCTTGACCCATGCGCCTTCGACGTTCTTGAGCGTCTCGCTCGCGCGGGCAACGCCCTTCTGAACGGCATCCTCAAAACTCGTCTGCGAGCTGGAAATGATTTCCGTCACTCTTGCGATCGCCATTGCTGTCTCCTCCATGAAAAATTGTATTCCGGGAATCCCGCTGGACGGGCGCCGAAACCGCAAAATGTCTCAAACGAAAAAAACACCTCGCCGAGGCGAGGTGTTTTTTCGATTCAGCGGTTCGTTCCGCTGTGCTGTTGCTGCTGGCCGGGTTTTGCAGGCTGATCCGGCTGCTGGCTCTGCTGTCCGGGCTTCGGTGCGTTGGGCTGACCGCCCTGCTGTCCGCCCTGGCCGGGCTGCTGGGTCTGCTGGTCAGGCTTGTCGCTCTGCCCGCCCTGCTGCGGCTGCTTGTTGTCCTGATTGGTCATGTGGTGGACTCCTTTGGGCTGATAGCCCGATGGACAACCCCTCGCTTGTACTTACGTTCCCCGAACTGCATTGCGGTCAGAATGGAACATCACCGTGAAAATCGTTCCATCACCGTTTTCACCGTTCGCAAAATACAACTCGCCGCCAACCTGCTTCACCAGTGTGCGTACAATTTTCATTCCGAGCCCTTTGCTCTTGCTGGGGTCGAAGTCCGCCGGCAATCCGGGTCCGTCATCGGTGACTGAAAGCGAGTGACGGGCGGGCGAGATGTTTTCGAACCGGACGGTGATATTGCCGACGGCATATTTCGACGCGTTCGTGATCAGTTCATTGACCAGAAACCCGAGCGGAATCGCAAACTCTGTCGGTATATCGGCCTTCGTGCTCTCACACGTAATGGCAAAACCGTCCTTATTCTCGAACAGAAGACCCGTCAGATCCTCGCAGAGATTTTTCAGATACTGCCCGAACTCCACTGTTTTTTCATGATCGAGAAGATGCAGGCGATGATGCACGCGCCCAAGGGCGGCGACGCGCAACGACGCGATGTTCAACTGGTTTGCGGTTTCCGGCGTCGTTGCGGCCTTGCTCTGGAGGCTCAGGAGACTCGATATCAATTGGAGGCTGTTCATAAGCCGGTGCTCGAATTCCTCCGCAAGCATCGCCTGATGCTGCGACAGGTCGTGCTTTTCGGTGAGTAATACCTGTTCACGGCCATGAGCCTTCCGCAGTTCGGCGGCCAGCGCATCGCTTTGCCGCTGCGCGCGGGTATCAGGTCCCTCCGCACGCCGCTCAGGAAACTGATATCCGATTATCCGCCCGGTAATACTCATGGCCGCTACTCCCGCTGTCTGCTGCGACAAGAGCCCCTTCTGAAAAAGGCGCCCGCCGAACTCAGGGGGCGACCTGTCGGCGGGCACCGGATCTGGATTGTTTGAGGGGGATTTTCCAGATCACGCTTCGCAGGTGGCTGGAACTTGCAGCACGGGGGGCCTGCGAGGCAGCCTGTAGCTTCACACGAGGTATGGGCGAAAACTGATCAATACCGCTCACATCTGAAAATAAATCGGAAGCCTCAGGCGGTCGTTACACTGGCGACCTTAACCTTCCTTGGCACTTCAACCGTCCGTGGCACTTCGTTCAGCACAACGCTCAGCAGCGAGCTATGAATTTCGAGATGGCCGTTATATTCGATGAAACCCAAATTGCGGAACTTGTTCATGAAATGGCTGACGCGGGAGCGGGTGGTGCCGACCATTTCCGCGAGCGTTTCCTGACTTATTTTTGCAATGATCGGTTCCGGCTTGCCTTCCTTGCCGAAATTGGCCAGCAGCAGCAACAGCCGGGCAAGCCGCTTCTCGGTTGAATTGAACAATTGATCCACCAGGTCTGCTTCCACGCGGGCATTTCTCGCCAGGATATGGGCGATAAACATCCGGGAAAATACCGGTTCGTCGCGGAGGACCCGAAGGACTTCACTTTTGTCCACTTGCATCGTAACGGAGTCGATCATTGCACTGGCCGTTGCCAGGCGTTTGGTTTGGCCGATCAGACATCCCTCGCCCAGGAACTCGTTCACGCCGAGCAGGGCGACTACGGCTTCCTTACCCTGCTTGGAGACGACGGTGACTTTTACCTGGCCTTTTTTGATGTAGAAAATGGAGTCCGCAGCATCGCCCTGCGTAAAAATGATCTGGCTTTTGGGGTGCTTGGAAATCGTTCGCCCCTTGGCTCCCGTTTCGAAAAATTCCACGAGGTCAAAACGGGGGCTGGCCTTTGATTTCCTGGCGGGCTGGCGGTTTTTCTTTTTTTTCATTCGATTCCCTGTGCGTTGACAGCTTGCGCCAATCGGGGAAATACAACTGTATAAAATTGCTCACGACGCGAAGATTGCTGACATCGCAACCGAACGGCGAGCGGCGAGCGGCGAGCGGCGCTCAATTTCTTGAATATAGAAAACAGTATAGATGATTTGTGGCTCTAAATAAATCGATATTCGAGGCCGTTGGCGCAAACGAAAATGGCCGGGAATTCAGGTACGAAGACCGCGCTTTGCGCCTATTGTCCGGCCATGGTTCAAAATCGGCTGCGCAAATGACGGCGATTTATCTTGCCCCGACCTGTTCTTTTTCCTTCGGGCGCGCGGATTTACTCGCCTCGGATTTCCCCCCGGGCGTCTCGGCCGTCTCGGATTTCACCTCGGCCTTTTTTTTGACCTTCATCCGCTTCAGCGGATATTCGGGTGAATCGTAGAGGCTGCGCATTGCATCGTGGCGATAGCGCTTGCCTTCCACATCGAGGATGGCGCCCAGAAAATTGGCCGCCGGCAATTCCTCGATCGCATACCGCAAAGCATCCGCTGCTTTGTTGAAACGGCGATACATCATGGGACGAGAGCCGCGCTGGCTGCGTCCCGCGAAAAATTCGGCCGAAGCCTTGTAATCAAATGCCATGACAAACCGGAGGCTGGAGGAGTGGTTGTTCCCTATATGGGGTACGTATGACCAAATCGTAAGGCCGCATTGAGTTCAATTGTACTCGCAGCGCCCGGTTTAAGCATCCGCGCGGGCCACCTTACCCTTGATCGGGACGCCAAGCCCGGCACCGATCCTCAGGATAAGGCGGATTTTGCCCGGTTAAGCCGCGACAATCAGCCGGTAGGCCGGGATCGTCAGGAACTCCCCGAAATCGCTCGAAAGCGACATTTCGCTGAAGAGTTCGGTGGCCTGCCGGAAGCGGCCGGCGTCGTAATGGGCCGGGCCGATCGCTTCGCGCACTTTCGCCATCTCGTCCTTCAAAATCTCCTTGAAGAGGTCCGGGGTCACCACACGGCCGTCGTTCAGCGCGGCTCCGTGATAGAGCCACTGCCAGACCTGCGCACGGCTGATCTCGGCGGTCGCGGCGTCTTCCATCAGGTTGTAGAGCGGCACCGCCCCGCGGCCTTCCAGCCAGGCTTCGATATACTGGATGCCGACGCGGATGTTCTCGCGCAGGCCCGCTTCGGTGCGTTCGCCGGCGTGAACTTCCAGCATCTGGTCGCGGGTGATCTGCACATCGCCCCGCGCCTTGTCGAGCTGGTTCGGTTTCGGCATCAGGCGGTTGAACACTTCGGCGGCGACCGGAACGAGATCCGGATGCGCGACCCAGGTACCGTCATTGCCGTCGCCCGCTTCACGCTCCTTATCCGCGCGAACTTTCGCGAAAGCCGCCTGGTTCTTGGCTTCGTCGCCCTTCACCGGAATCTGCGCGGCCATGCCGCCCATCGCGAACGCGCCGCGGCGGTGGCAGGTCTTGATCAGTTGCAGCGCGTAGGCGCGCAGGAACGCCTTGTCCATCGTCATCACGGAGCGGTCGGGCGTCAGGAACCGCTTGTTCTTTCCGAGCCGCTTGATGAACGAGAAAATGTAATCCCAGCGGCCGGCGTTGAGACCCGCGATGTGCTCGCGAAGTTCATAGAGGATTTCGTCCATCTCGAACGCGGCCGGGAGCGTTTCGATCAGCACCGTCGCCTTGATGGTGCCGGGCTTCATGCCGAACTTCTTCTGCGCGAACAGGAAGACGTCGTTCCAGAGCCGCGCTTCGAGATGCGTCTCGGTCTTGGCAAGATAGAAGTAAGGACCGGAGCCGCTAGCAAGCGCCTGCTTCGCGTTGTGAAAAAAGTAGAGGCCGAAGTCGAAGAGCGAGCCCGAAACCGGGCGGCCCTTCACCTGTGCGTGCTCTTCCTCGAGATGCCAGCCGCGCGGACGAACAACGAGGGTCGCGGGCTGGTCGCCGAGCTGGTAGGATTTGCCGTTTTTCGGGTCGATAAACGAGAGCCTGCCCGACCAACGGTCCTTCAGGTTGATCTGGCCCTCAATCAGGTTCGCCCAGAGCGGCGAACAGGAGTCCTCGAAGTCAGCCATGTAGACTTCCGCGCCGGAATTCAGCGCGTTGATGACCATCTTGCGGTCGACCGGCCCGGTGATCTCGACGCGGCGATCGTGCAGGTCTTTTGGCAGCGCCGCGATCTTCCATTCGCTGTCGCGGATTTTTTTCGTCTCCGGCAGGAAGTCCGGCAGCTTTCCGCTGTCGAGGCGGGCCTGATAGGCCTCGCGCATTTTAAGCAGTTCGCGGCGGCGGCCGTCGAACTTCGCATGCAGTTCGGCGAGGAAGGCGAGCGCGTCTTTGGTCAGGACTTCATCGAAGCGCGGACCCATCGGGCCCTTGATCACGACCGATGGCACGGCGCTGACAACGCGCGCGGGCGCGGATTTCCTCGCGCTCTTCTTGGCAGATTTTTTGGCGCTGTTCTTTACAGGCTTAAAGGCCTTCGCCTTGCGCACGGATTTCTTTGCGGAGCGGCGCGCGGTCTTGCGGGCAGCCTGCTTCCGCTGTTTCGCATTCTTTCGGGTTCTGGCCTTCGCGGTCTTCTTTTTCTTCTTCGCCATGAATGCTCCTTCGAACTCGTCCGCCGCCTTGAAATGTTGGGGCGGCTATTCCCGGCAATGACCATGAGGAGGAGACGCCAAGCCCGGCGGCATCCCTCCTCCTCTTTAGTAGCAGGGAGACGGATAAGTTCCATCGACCATTTGGCCTATACCTTGACGCCAAATGCCGCGCTGACCGCAGGATCGGCACACAAATACAGGTACCGTTTTTACAGTTGTGACTCGCTCAGACCGAAGACGCTAAAGCCGCCGGGGCCGGACCGCCCGTAGCCCAGTCCAGCAGTTCGACCGTGTGAACGATCGGCACCCCCGTCGCGCTGGCGATCTGGCGCATGCAGCCGATGTTACCCGTCGCGATGAGGTCGGGCTTCAGGCTCTCGATGTTGGCGACCTTGCGTGCCAGCAGCCGGCCCGCAATCTCCGGCTGCAACATGTTGTAGGTACCGGCAGAGCCGCAGCAGAGATGGCCTTCGGGCACATCTTTCACCGTGAAGCCCGCAGCTGTTAGAAGCGCCTTCGGCTGTTCGGTGATCTGCTGGCCGTGCTGCATGGAGCAGGCGGAATGATAGGCGACTTTCAGCGCCCGCTTCGCCGCCGGCGCGGCAAGGCCGAAGCCGGCCATGTATTCGGTAATATCCTTGGCCAGGCTTGAGACTTTGGCCGCCTTTGCCGCATAGGCCGGGTCGAGGCGCAGCATGAAGCCGTAATCCTTCACCGTCGTCCCGCAGCCGGATGCGGTAATCAGGATCGCGTCGATCCCCTCGCCGTCAATCTCGCGCGTCCAGGCATCGACATTATTACGCACGAAACCGAGCGCCTCATGCTCGCGGCCCATGTGATGCGAGAGCGAGCCGCAGCAGGCTTCACCCTTCGGGAGTACGACTTCGATGCCGTGGCGGGTGAGGAGCCTGATCGCGGCATCGCGGATCGACGGCGCCACCACCTGATCGACGCAGCCGGACATCAGCGCGACACGTCCCTTGCGGACGCCGCCGGCTTTCAGCACGGCACCCTGCGCGTGCGCGGATTTTTTTACGGGCAACCAGGGCGCCAGCCGTAGCATCGCGCCAATCTGATTCAGGCCGACAAGATTGAAGAGCGGCGCAAGCGGCTTTCCAAATGCACCAAAAATGAGCGCGAGCCGGAAGCGGGCGGGATAGGGCATCAGCTTCGCGAGCGTTTCGCGCAGCGTGCGGTCGAGCCAGGGGCGTGTGTAAGTCTTCTCGATATGCACGCGCGCATGATCGACGAGATGCATGTAGTGAACACCCGACGGGCAGGTCGTCATGCAGGAGAGGCACGACAGACAGCGATCGATATGCGTGACCACTTCCTCCGTCGCCGCCTGTCCCTGCTCCAGCATCTGCTTGATGAGATAAATCCGGCCGCGCGGGCTGTCGAGTTCATCGCCAAGCAGCACATAGGTCGGGCAAGTCGCCGTGCAGAAACCGCAATGCACGCAAGCGCGGAGAATTTTGTCCGCTTCCTTGATGCCGGGGTCCGCGAGCTGCGCAAGCGAGAAGTGCGTTTGCATGCGGAGGATGTAGCAAATTCCCGCCGGTGAAGGGAGGCTTAAGCGCCGGAATTCCCCTCCGGCTTCGCAAGCCGGTCCCCGGGATGCCGCTCCGGCACGGACAGCGGCGGCTTGTCGCGGCCGTCGCGCCGCAAGATGCGTTGCAGGAGACCGGGCTGCCGGGATGAGGGAAGCTCAATATCCTGCACGATGCGTGCTCCGCCGGGCTTGTGCTCCAGCGTGATCTTGCGGTCGTGGAAGGCTTCCAGTTCAGGCCGGTGGCCGACGCTGATGATGGTCGTATCCGGCAGCTTTTTATGGATGAGTTGCATCAGTTCGGTCTGGCTGTCCTTGTCGAGGGCCGCGGTCGCTTCGTCCATCACGATCACCTGCGGCCTGTGGATGAGGAGCCGCGCGAAGGCGACGCGCTGTTTCTCGCCGCCGGACAAGGTTTGATCCCACGGGCCTTCTTCGTCGAGACGCTCTTCGTGCATCTCCAGACCGACGGCCTTCAGCGCCTCCACCACTTGCTTGCTGTCCACCTCCTCCGCCGCCTTCGGATAGATCACCGCGCGGCGCAAGGCGCCGATCGGAATGTACGGACGCTGCGGCATCAGGAACATATCGATGCCAGGGGCTTTCAGGATCTTGCCTTTGCCCCACGGCCAGAGACCGGCGATGGCGCGGACCAGCGTGCTCTTGCCGCTGCCGGATTCGCCTACGAACAGCACGCGCTCGCCCGGCTTGATCCGCACGTCAGCGTCGTTCACGACGACGGTGCCGTCGTCGAGCGTGACGGAGACGTTATGAAGTTCGAGGACGTTCCCTTTGCTCGCCTCGCCCTGTTCGATGCGGCCCCAGCCTTCATCCTCGGCTTCCGCCTTTTCAAGCGCATCGAGCGAAACAATCAAGGAAGAGACGCGCCGGGCGGAAGCGGCCCAATCGGCAAACCGCGGATAATTGTCCACGAGCCAGTTGAATGCGGTCTGCACCGTGACGAAGGCGGACGCCGCCTGCATCACCTGTCCGAGGCTCATTTCGCCGGTCAGGAATTTCGGAGCCGACAGGATGACCGGAATCACCGGGGCCACGAGAAAGCTTGTCTGCGCCACGGTGGTCGTGCGCATGAACTGGCGGCACATTTCGCGCCAGCTCCGCAGAACACCCTTCATCGATTCACGCAGGCCGATTTTTTCTTCTTCCTCGCCGGCAATCAGCGCGATGCTTTCACCGTTTTCACGCAACCGGGTGAGGACGTAACGGAATTCGGCTTCCTGCTGGCTCTTGTTTTCGGATGCCCGGACATAACTGCGTCCGATAAAGGCCATGGCACTGCTGGCGAGTACGGCATAAACCACCGCCGCGAGCACGAGGAATCCCGGGATCGTGTAGCTGACGCCGCCAAGTTCGAACGTGAGGGCACCGCCGACAAACCACAGCACCGCGATAAAGGTGGCGGCGGAAAGGAACGCCGACAGCAACCCGGCGGCGAAATCCACCGGCGCTTCGCTTGCGATGCGCACGTCCTCGGCCATCCGGTATTCCGGATTGTCGTGGTCGCCCTTGACGAGATTGAGATGAAAATACCGCCCATTCGTCAGCCAGCGGTCGACAATGCGTTCGGTTAGCCATCCACGCCACCGCCGTTGCGTGGTCATGCGCGTGAAAACGATCGCGACGGCAAGTCCGATACTAGTCAGTGCGAGTGGCAGAAAAATAAGCGCCTGCGTGAAGACCTCGCCGGCATCTTTTTTCTCCAGCGCGTCGAAGATCGCGCGATTCCAGACATTGATGCGGTACTGGATGAACACCTGTCCCGCCACGATGGCGATCAGGATCAGCGTCAGCGTCCAGGCAACCACGCGGCGTTCGCCAAGCCAGAAGCCCGACGCGGTTTGCCAAAAGCGGCGCAGCAGGTATTTCCGCTTGGATTTGTCGAGGTCGGAGGACGCTGGCACTTGCATGACCCGGGAGCAGGCCGCGCGCAGGCACGGCAGGCTGTATCAATCTACCGGCCGTGCGAAAGTTCCATGCGTGGAACGAAGATCAGACGCCTGCGTACATACGGCCGGGATTGAGGATGCCTTTGGGATCGAAGCTCACTTTGACGCGCTGGATCAGGGCCGCAAGACCCGCATCGAGCGGCTCGAAGGGAGCCGCACTCGCCCGCATCGTGGGATCGGCACGCATCAGTGTTGCATGACCCGCGCCGCCGAGCGCTTCCCGGATCGCATTCTCTTCGGGCAACAGACCCGGCATTTCCGCCCAGACCAGTCCGCCGCCCCAGTCGTAGAAAACTTCAGCGCCGGTCGCAGCGGTAATGGCGGCGCCGACTTTCGGGCCTTCGGTTGGTGCAGTTGAAATGCGCCAGACCGCGCGCTGAGTCTTGTCGGCAAACGGAAGCACGTCGCGCACGGCGCGCCAGAATGAGAGCGTCTCACTGCGGTCCAGCGCGCCGAGCCTGCCAAAACTCTTGAGCAATTCCTCAAGTTTTGCTTTTCGATACGCGATCGAGACGGGAATGCCCTCGAGCCGCAGCGCCGTCAACGCGCGGCCCGCTTTGGCGGCCGCGGTGCCAGTGATTTTAGCGGCGGCGCGCTCCGGCAGGTGAGCCGCCGCTGAAACCTCGCAGCTTGAGCCCATCGCGGCGGACATCGCTTCACGCGCTTTCGCGGCATCAAGGCCGAGCACCAGCACGGTGGCCGCGTCCTCAGACGCCGGCAGCACCTTGATCGTGAGGTCCGTCATCACCGCAAGCGTGCCCCAGGAACCCGCGACGAATTTCGAAAGATCGTAGCCTGTCACATTCTTGACCACGCGCCCGCCCGACTTGAAGATTTCACCGCGGCCCGACACGGCGTTCACGCCGAGCGCGTAGTCGCGCACCGCACCCGCCTTGATCCGGCGGGGCCCGGAAAGATTCGCCGCGATCATGCCGGCGAGCGTGCCCCGCCCAGCTTGGACATTCAGCAGCGCATCGAAATCCATCGGCTCAAAGGAAAGCTCCTGATTGTTGTCGGCGAGCAGCTTCTCGATCTCCGCGACCGGCGTTCCGCCCTTGGCGGACAGGATCAGTTCATCGGGTTCATAGAGCGAGATGCCCTTGATCTGCGAGAGATCGAGCGTGATTTCAGTCTGCGACGCGCGGCCGATGCCGGCCTTGGTGCCGTGGCCGACGATCTCCATCGTCTGCTCGCGCGAGGCGGCAGCCGTGACGGCTTCGACGATGTCTTTTTCGTCACGGGGTGTGATGGTGCCGGTCATCAGAAGCGCGGCAATTCGGGAAACGGCACCTTGCCGCCCTTCACATGCATGCGGCCAAGTTCGGCGCAGCGATGCAGCGTCGGGAACACCTTGCCGGGATTGAGCAGGCCGCGGTCGTCGAACGCGCATTTGACGCGCTGCTGCTGGGCGAGATCGATTTCGTTGAACATCGTCGGCATCAGGTCGCGCTTCTCGACGCCGACGCCATGTTCGCCGGTGAGCACACCGCCGACCTCCACGCAGTACCTCAGAATATCGCTGCCGAATTTTTCCGCGCGGTCCAGTTCGTCCGCCTTGTTCGCATCATAAAGAATGAGCGGATGCAGGTTGCCGTCGCCGGCATGAAAGACGTTCGCGACCTGCAACCCGTATTTTTCGGAAAGCTCGCGGATGCGCGTCAGCACATCCGGCAGACGTCGGCGCGGGATCGTGCCGTCCATGCAGTAATAGTCCGGCGCGAGACGGCCAACGGCGGGGAACGCTGCCTTGCGGCCGGCCCAGAATTTGAGTCTTTCTTTTTCGGAGGTGGACACGCGCAGCGTGCTTGATCCACAGGCTTCCGCGATCTTGCTGACGCTTTCCAGCAACTGGTTCACTTCCGCTTCCGGCCCGTCGAGTTCAACGATCAGCAGCGCTTCGACGTCGAGCGGGTAGCCTGCGTGGACGAAGGCTTCGGCCGCCATGATCGCCGGGCGGTCCATCATCTCCATGCCGCCGGGAATGATACCCGCGCCGATGATCTTCGCGACACAATCACCCGCCGCTTCGGAAGTAGGAAACCCGACCAGCAGAGCGCGCGCGGTTTCCGGCTTTTTCAGGATGCGTACCGTGACCTCGGTGACGACGCCGAGCAGGCCTTCGGAGCCGCAAATAAGGGCGAGAAGATCGTAGCCGCCAGAGTCGAGAAATTTTCCGCCGATGCGGACGATCTCGCCGGTGATCAACACCATTTCCACGCCGAGAATGTTGTTCGTGGTCATTCCATATTTCAGGCAATGCACGCCGCCGGAATTTTCCGCGACATTGCCGCCGATGGTGCAGGCGATCTGCGAGGACGGATCGGGTGCGTAGTAAAAGCCCCGGTCCGAGACCGCATTGGAGATGCCGAGATTGGTGACGCCGGGCTGCGCCACCACCGCGCGGTTTTCATAGTCGATATCCAGCACACGGTTAAACTTGGACAAACCAAGCAGCACGCCGTCGCCGAGCGGCAAGGCCCCGCCTGAAAGCGAGGTGCCGGCGCCGCGCGGCACCACCTTGATGTTCTGCTCGTAACAGTATTTCAGAATCTGCGAGACCTGCTCGACCGTTTCCGGCAGCACCACCACCATCGGGAGCTGGCGGTAGGCGGTCAGGCCATCCGACTCGTAAGGCCGCATGCCGGTCTCGGTGTCGATCACGCCTTCTCCCGGTACGATCGCGCTCAAAGCAGCCACCACCGCGGCGCGGCGGGCGAGCACATCCTGATCGAGGGCCGGCATGGCAACCATTTCATTCTCCCGAGGGGAATGTAGCAGATAGCGCAAACACGAAAACGAGTCTCATCGCCTGATAAAGCAAGCGATCGGGTAAATACCGCGCGATCCATGGATACTGGATGTCCCGCATTCGTAGGACATGACAGGAAATCAAAGCGTCGGGCGTTTTACGTCCGAGAAAAGCCCGGGCGGCGAGGAGTCATTGGAAGATGCGCTGCTAGGCTTCTCCGTGGTGGTTTTTTCTGCGGGCTTTGATTCGCTTGCGGCGGACGCAGCGGACGTTTTCGGTTCGATCGAGCTGCCGAGCGGAGCCAGGGCGGCCGGCTTCACTTCTTGCAATCCGGAAGGCCCCGCCACGGCCTTCTGTTCGCCGGTCGCGACCGGCGTGGTGGATTTCGTTTCTCCCCCCGCCGTTTCGAGCTTCTGGCGCGGGCGCGCCGCTTCCTGCAGATCAGAATCTCGCACGCCGCGCAGCCCCTGAACATAGGATATCGACTGGAGATGCAGCTTTGGCGACTTGTCGATGCCGGTATGGCCAAGCTCTTCCTTGTAAAGATCGATGTTCTCCAGCTTGCCCCTGAAGCCCCTCGCCGCTTCGACCTTCACGCCCCAGCCGTTGTTCGACTGGTAGAAGTTCACCGCGCGCCCGACATTGGACGGAACACTCTGCACGACCGTCGGGTCGAACATCACGATCAGCGGCACGTGAATGCCGGCCTTGCTCAACTCAGTGGCCATCGACGCGGTGGCATTGGCGCCCAGCGAATGGCCGACCAGCACTGGACGTTCCTTGATGCCCTGCTTGTGGCGGGCGATGATCTCCGCGGCCACGGTGAGATGGTCGCTATGCGACATCGCAACCGCGTTGATCCCGCGGCGCTTCATCTTGTCGGCGAGGTCATCCATGCCGGTCGAGAACACATCGAGCCAGCCGCGCATTACGTAAACGACAACGCCGCGATCCTTCGACTCTTTCGGATTCAGGCTTTTTGTATTGATGTTCTTCCCGGCCGCGACCAAGCGATAATATTCCACCGCGTCCTGGCCGAGCGCCGGCGACTGAGCGGTCAGAAAAACCGCTGCAAGGAGCGCCGACAGGATTCCGGATTTGCGCACGTCCAGCATCATTCGAAACTCGTTGGCTCTTGAGTGGATGCCATGGCCCCAGCCGTCCGGCACTCCCCGCCCCGCGAGCTTTATAGTGAGGGGGTCAGAAACGGGCTAGTCCGCAACGTCGCCGCACCCGGATTACGAGGACATTCCGTTAAGATGTTGCCAATAAGTCACGCAAATTTCACGCGAATTCAGGGGGCAGAGCCTCGCCCCCCATTCATTCATATAGGGCTACGCGCCGACCGGGATGGAACCCGGACCTAGTCAGTAGATGAAGGGAATCACGCGGGCCGTACGCGCCATGTAATGGCGATACTGATCGCCAAACGCCTCGATCATGAGTTCCTCTTCGCGCCCTACCCGGAAGAAGAACAACGTTCCAAAACCGGCAAGCCCGGAAAAACCCGCGATCCAGTTCGGCAGCAATAGCGCCTGCGCGACCGCCCAGAGGAAGAACGCCGAATACATCGGATGGCGCACATAGCGGTAGACCCCGCTGACGACCAGTTGGTGCTTGTCGCGCAATTCCAGCGATACCGACCAGTTCCGCCCGAGCTGCTGGTGCGTGCGATAAAAAAACAAAAGCGCGCCAAGGGCGAGCAGCAGCCCGAGCCATGCAAGCGACGGGATGAACGTCCGCTCGCCGATGCCGCCGAACTTCGTGAAGACGTAGATCATCGGAACGATGCCGAGGCCCGACAGCGAGATGCCGAGCAGCAGCATCTCCTGCGTATCGCGCCTGCTCGCCACGACGCCGGCCTTCTTCGCCTTGCGCTCGTGCGGATAGCGCATCGCCCACCAAGCGATGACGAAGCAGCACCAGATTGCCTTGGCGATTGTCGGGGTCATCAATCCTTCGCCTTCTTGCTTTTGACCGAACCGGAAACATTGCCGGTGCGCACCATCGAAGGATCGAACGAGCCGTCGGGTGCAAACGCCTTCACCGCGCCGTCGTGATAGGAGACGCGGTCGGGCAGCGCAATGGGTCCGCAGCAGATCATGTAGTAATCGTAGAAGTAGCGCTGCTCGTTGCCCATGACGAACTGGCGATGCACGCGAAAGAAATCGCGCTTCAGGCCATCATAGGTTTTCTTCGCGAGCATGTGCTTGATGCGGACAATCTGCACGGTCGGGCTTCCGGTGAGCGGCAGGCCCATGTCTCCGACCGGATTAGACTTGTAGAAATTCACCATGTCGGAGAGCGCCTGGAATTCAATCCAGTAGAAATTCGGATCGTTCGCAACTTCCCGCGTCGCCTCGCGCAGATAATTTGCGCCGGGATGAAGGCCGATCTTGAGCAGCGAGGAGCCGACCGTGAGGATGCGCACCGGCGAACCGTTTTTTCCGAACGTCGCGTCCATGCGCTTGGCACGGGAGACGACATCGATCACCTGCACGGCGCCGAGCGAATGCCCGACGAGCACGATTTCATCGGCGGTGGAATTTCTCACAATATCGATCAGCTCCTTCGCAAAACGATCGAGCCGCGCGTTCAGCGCCAGGCGACGCCCATGCACCAGCTCATGCGCGAAGTGCCAGTCGTTGAAGAGATACGCGATGTAAAAAGGTCTTGGCGGCAACAGCAAAGAGCCGAACGACCAGGCAAGGCCTGTAGCGACCGATGCGATCAGCGAGTACTGGAAGCCGGGCGCCAGCCAGGCCAGCGCATAGCGCGCGATGAAATAACCGGCGACGCCCGCCATTGCGAACAGAAAATACGGATACAGAAAGAACAGCGCGTAGCGCCAGTTCATCCTGAAGTAGTGAAAGAGCGCGCCGGAAATCGTGAAATCGAAAAACGCCGCGAGCCCCGCCCACAGCCGCTTCCACGGCGCCATCTCAAAGTCGGTCGCAATCAGGTCGCCCCACCAGAAGATCTTGTAGTTGGTATCGACCTTCCAGTTGGGGCCGCTCGTTTCCAGCGACCATTCGCCGAACTGCTTGTTTTCCTTCATCGTGCACGGCGAAAGTTTTGCCTCCACGTTCCATGTCTGCTTCATGCGCGCGAGTTCGCGCTCGAAGCGCCGGTGGTGGATTTCCGGCGGAGCGATTTCATAGCCGCAGATGAAAACGACATCGCGTTTCTGGACGACGGGAGCGGTCATGCGGCGTCTTTTACTTGTCTATCACGAGCACATGCAAGGTGCGGGGGCCGTGCGCGCCCTGCAGCAGCACCTGCTCGATGTCAGCGGTGCGGGACGGGCCGGAAATCCAGTTCACGGTGCGCGGCATGATGCCCCGTCCATATTTCTCGCGGATACGATCCCAGACCGCCTCGTAGTTGCCCTCGATCTCGCCAGCGTCGAGCACCACGATATGGTGTTCCGGCAAGAAGCTCAGGGTCGTGGGGTTTTCCGGCCCCGAGACGAGCACCAGCGTGCCGGTTTCGGCGACGGCGCCATAAGCATGGGAAATCGCGGCAAGCTGCTTTCCATCGGAGGGTCCGGTGGTGACGGATAGCGTCTTTTCATTTTGCCAAGGCGCATTCGCGAGGCGCGCGTCTTCCCCGCGGCGGATTTCCATCGGGAGGTTCTTCGAGCGAAGGTGAGCGGCCACCGCGGACGGAATCTCGTCGGACGACTTTAGAATCGAAACCGTTGCGAAGGCTTGCTCGATCATCGTCTTGAAGAGTGCCAGGCGCTCGGCTTTCGACCCCTCTCCGCGTTTCGGAATGATCCCTTTCGGATGCCGCGCGAGACGATCGTCGACCGTCTGGCCGCGCATGGTTTCATTGCCGCTGGCGCCGAGCGAGCGGCGGATCGAACCGAGGACGGTGTCGCGCGCGCTCATGGTTTCTTCTCCGCGCGCTGGCGGTTCTTCCAGCGCGACTGAAACGTCTCGCCCTGCGGAACCGGGAAGTCGCGGTACCGGGTCCAGCCGCCGGCGAGCGGAAGCCAGCGGAAACGGCCTTTCGTTCTTCCAAGCGATGCCAGCAGGTTCATGCCCAGCCCCGCGAAAAATCCGTAGAGCGTGGGACGCAGCGCGAAGAAGGACCAAACCTTGAGGCCGCTCCGCACGGTGGCGGGCGAAAGATGCCGCTCGAATTCCCGCTCGCGCCAATGCCGCATCATTTTCGGCAGCGGAATGCGAACCGGGCAGACTTCCTCGCAGCGGCCGCAGAAGGTGGAGGCATTCGGAAGGTGCCCCGCCTTGTCCACGCCGATAAGCGAAGGTGTCAGCACCGCCCCCATCGGGCCGGGATAGACCCACCCATAGGCATGCCCGCCGACCGCTCCGTAAACCGGGCAATGGTTCATGCACGCACCACAACGGATGCAGCGGAGCATGTCGCGGAACTGTCCCGCGAGCATCGCCGAACGGCCGTTGTCGAGCAGGATGACGTGATATTCGCCGGGACCGTCCACGTCTTCCTTGCGGCGCGGGCCGGTGGAGAAGGTCGTGTAGATGGAAATTTCCTGCCCTGTGGCGGAGCGTGCCAGCACGCGCAGCATCTGCGAGACGTCTTCCAGCGTCGGCACGACTTTCTCGATTGATGCCAGCACGATATGCACTTTGGGCAACGTCTGAGTGAGATCGCCGTTACCTTCGTTGGTAACGATCAGCGACGTACCGGTTTCCGCAACGAGGAAATTTGCCCCGGTAATGCCTACATCGGCCGCAAGGAATTTCTCGCGCAGCACGGTGCGCGCCTCAGCCAGCAGTTCTGCTGGCTCCTTGATATTCCTACCTACCGGCAGGTTTGTATGAACGCGGCGGAAATCTTCTTCAATCTCTTCCTTGTTCAGGTGCAGAACCGGAAAGATGATGTGCGAGGGCGCCTCGTTGCGAATTTGGATGATGTATTCGCCAAGGTCCGTTTCGACCGGAACGATGTTATTCTTTTCCAGAAAGTCGTTGAGCGCGACCTCCTCGCCGATCATGCTCTTGCCCTTGGTGACAATCCGGGCGTTGGCCTTTTTGCAGATATCGAGCACGATCTGGCGCATGTCCTCGGCGGTGACGGCCCAATGGACGTGGCCGCCCTGCTCGTTCACCCGCTTTTCGTATTGCTCCAGATAGAGATCGAGATGCGCAAGCGTGTGGTTCTTGATGTCGCGCGCGGAGTCGCGCAGGCGCTCAAATTCCGGCAGATGCTCGGCCGCCGAGCGGCGGCGGGCGACCGCGCCGGTCTCAATCTTGCCAAGCGCCTTTTGCAACTGCGCGTCCTGCAACGCCTCGTGCGCGTTTTCCTTGAACTGCGGCGACTTGATCGGGTGGCTCATGCGTTCTCGCCTTCGCCGAGCAGCTTTTCGACGATGAAGACATCACGCCATCTTCCATCGAGCTTCGCGTGATTTTTATAAGTGCCGACTTCGCGAAAGCCGAGCGAAGCAAGCAGCTTCAGGCTCGCGCCGTTTTCGGGGAACACGCGCGACAAAAGTTTCCAGTCGCCGCGCGCCCTTGCGGCCTCGATCAATGCTTCAAGCGCCGCGCGGCCAAGGCCCATGCCGCGGGCATTGCGGTCCACGTAGACGGAAAATTCCCGCACGCCGGAATAACATTCACGCTCGCGATAGATGAACGCCGTGGCATAGGCGAGTACCTCGCCATCCGCTTCCACGACAACAACGGTGCGGCCGGTATCGAACCATTTTTCGATGTCTTGCACGGAACGGCTCGCCGTCTCAAACGTCGCGACCCGGTCCTCGATGCCCTGATTATAGATGCGGGTGATCGCCGCCGCGTCGGCAGCCACCCCGTAGCGCGCACGGATCGCGCGATCTTTTCTGGCGAGCGCTGCACTCATTTCGATGACGCCTTCGCGGGTTCGCCGATGGCCGGCTCGTTCCCCATGCCGGCTAGCAACTCCGCCACATGACGCACAGCCACCGGCTTTTGCAGCCGCTGCAGCTTGCCCGCCATGTTCATCAGGCAGCCGAGATCGCCCGCGAGCAAAGTCGGCGCGCCGGTCGCGGCGATGTTCTCGACTTTCTTCTCGACAATGGCGTTGGAGATTTCCGCATATTTCACGCAAAAGGTACCGCCGAAGCCGCAGCACACATCGCTGTCTTTCATCTCGGCGATGTTCAGGCCCGTGATGCCGGACAGCAATTTACGCGGCTGCGCCTTCACGCCCAGTTCCCGCAAACCGGAGCATGAGTCATGATACGTCACCGTGCCTTCGTAAATCGCATTGACGCGATCGAGCTTGCGCACGTCCACGAGAAAACTCATCAGCTCAAACACACGGCGGCAAAGCGCTTCCACGCGCGGCATCCAGGCGGGGTCGCCCGCGAACAGTTCGGGGTAATGCATCTTGATCATGCCCGCGCAGGAGCCCGAAGGCACGACGATGTAGTCATAGGGCTCGAAGGCCTCGATCATCTGTTCGGCCATCGCGCGCGTCGTCTTGCGGTCACCGCTGTTGAATGCGGGCTGGCCGCAGCAGGTTTGCAGCGGCACTTCGACGGTGCAGCCGGAATCCTCGATGAGTTTCGCGGACGCAAAGCCGATGCTCGGGCGGATCAGATCGACCAGGCAGGTGGCAAAGAGCCCGACGCGCGGGCGCGAGCCGGTCTCGGCGGCCATGCGAATACTCCAAAAAGCCCGGCCGCCTCGGCGCGGGGCCATGACTGCGGGCGCCGCAATTTGGCCGATGGAGGGCGCACAAGCAAGCAACACGAAAAATTGCGTTTTTTCGCGGGATTGCGGCTGCTTCCACAGAGAAGCCGTCATGATAGATTGCCAGAAAGGTGGCAGGAAAAACGCCTGGAGGAAACGATGCAAACCTGGATCAAATTCCTTTCGATGATCGTTGCCGGCGTGTTGTTTGCTCTGCCCGCTTCCGCCTTTGACAATTTCTCGCCGGACAACAAGGCACCCGCCGAACTGACCGCGATCCGCGTCAAGATCAAGGCGAAGGATTTTCAGGGCGCGCTCACGGATTTGAAACCGCTGCTGCCCAAATACGATCACGCCGACGTTCACAACCTGCTCGGCTTCAGCCTGCGCAAGACCGGCGACTACAAGCAGGCAGCGGTTCATTACGCACGCGCGCTGCAGCTTGATCCCAATCACCTGAGCGCACTCGAATATCAGGGCGAGATGTTCATCGAAACCAATCAGATGGAGAAGGCGCGCGCCAATCTCGCGCGATTGAAAAAGCTCTGCCCGAAGGGATGCGAGGAACTGGCGGACCTTGAGGAAGACATCGCGAAAGCGGAGAAGGCTGCCGCTAAAACAAATTGAGACGTGTATTTGTTCGAGTAGAAAAACTCCGGCCTCCCCCTCAGATGCGCGCGCCTGTCGCGTCTCGAAGGGTGAGGCCGGACCATTCCGGAAACCTCATTCTTCCTTGTATCCGTATTCCGGTATGTTGCCCGAGGCGCCGTAATATTTGTACGGCAGGAACTTGCCCGACATCGTGAACTTGACACGGTCGCCTTTCGGATGGGCGACGCGCTCCATCAGGAAGTCGAAGTCGATCGCCGACATGATGCCGTCGCCGAATTCCTCCTCGATCAGCGCCTTCCATGCGGGGCCGTTCACCATCACCATTTCATAGAAACGATAGATGAGCGGGTCCGCCGGCGGCATCGGTGTACCCGTGCCGCGATAGGGAATCTCGTTGAGGAGTTTTTCCTCGCTCTTCGAAAGCCCGAACAGTTCGGCGGCCTTCGCCGCCTGCGGCTTCGTGAGTTTCATCTGTCCGAGGCAGGCGCCGACGATCAGCGTCTCTGAAAAGCCGCCGATCTTTTCGCAAATCTGTTTCCAGGTCCAACCCTTCTCTCGCTTGATGTCGAGAATCTTCTCGGTCAGTTGCTCGCGTTTCATTTTTGTCTCCGTTGCTGTCCTGGCTGTGCTTGGCGTTCGAAATCTAGTTCGTTCCTGTCTGCGTCGCGCGCAGGCGCGGACCATCACTCGCCGCAAGCGATGGCTCCACCGCGCGCGGCACGACCACCGGCACGTTGCGCGGGTTGAAGTCCTTCGTGTTCGCCACAAAGGTGCGGCTGCGTTCGACCAGAAAATCGATGATGTGGTTGCGCACGGAGTAATAGAGCGGGTGCTTGTGGAAGTCGGTGCGCTTGCGGTCTCGCGGCAACGGGTTCTCGACGATCTCGGCAAGCACCGCCCCGGGCCCGTTGGTCATGAGCACGATCTTGTCAGCGAGATAAATCGCCTCGTCCACGTCGTGCGTAATCATGAACACGGTCTGACCAGTGGTCTGGCAGATGCGGCGGACCTCGTCCTGCAACGTGCCGCGCGTGAGCGCGTCGAGCGCCGAAAACGGCTCGTCCATCAGCATGATCTTCGGCTCGATGGAGAGGGCGCGCGCAATGCCGACGCGCTGTTTCATGCCGCCGGAGAGCTCCGCCGGTTTCTTGTGCTCGGAGCCAGTCAATCCAACGAGATCGATGAATTTCTGTGCCTGTTCGCGGATCTGCGCGCCCGGCCATTTCCGCCATTTCGAAGACACCGCGTAGGATACGTTGCCCATCACGCTGCGCCAGGGCAGCAGCGCGTGGCTCTGGAAGATCACCGCGCGATCGAGCGAGGGGCCTTCGATCGCCTGCCCGTCCACGATCACCTCGCCGCTCGACGGCACATCCAGACCGGCGAGAATGTTCAGCACCGTCGTCTTGCCGCAGCCGGAATGGCCGATGATGCAAGTGAACTCGCCGCGCTTCATCGGCAGCCAGAGATTCTTGAAGATGGTCGTCTTGCCGCCCGAGGGTGCGGGATAGCTGCGCGAGATGTCTTCGATGGAGATGAATTTGTCGGACATGCTCACTCCGGAAACGTCACGAGACGGGTTAGCCGCGCGAGCACCTGATCGAGCACCATGCCGACAAGACCGATGAACAGGATCGCGTTGATGACATTCACGATGGAGAGATTGTTCCACTCGTTCCAGACGAAGTAGCCGATGCCGGTGCCGCCGACGAGCATCTCGGCTGCGACGATCACGAGCCAGGCAATGCCGATGGAAATTCTCATGCCGGTCAGAATGGTCGGAGCGGCCGCCGGCAGAATGATGGTGAAGGCGCGGCGGATGGTGCCGACTTCCAGCGTGCGCGCGACGTTCAGCCATTCCTTGCGAACCGCCGCGACTCCGAAGGCGGTGTTGATCATCATCGGCCAGAGCGAGCATATGAAGATGACGAAGATCGCCGAGAGGCCGGAGTCCTTGATCGTGTAGAGGGCCAGCGGCATCCAGGCGAGCGGCGAGATCGGCTTCAGAATTTGGATGTACGGATCGAGCGCCTTGCTCATCAAGGGAGACATGCCGATCAGAAAACCGATCGGGATCGCGAACAGCACCGCCAGCAGATAGCCGGTCAGCACGCGTCCGAGCGAGTAGGCAAGCTGAATGCCGACGCCCTTGTCGTTCGGGCCCTTGTCGTAGAACGGGCTTTTAAGATGCTCCCAGAGCTTCGCACCCACATCGAGCGGCCCGGGCATCGCGGATTTTCCCTGCGTTGCCGTGGCGCCCATGAGCTTCGCGTATTCCGGGTCCATTGGCTGCACGGGGCCGATGCCCCGCGTGGCGAGATGCCACGCGAGGAGAAAGGCTACGAGCAGTGCGATGGAGACCACGGCGGCACGAAACGAAAGCGAACCGGTCATGTTATTTTTCTCCCTCTCCCCGCTTGCGGGGAGAGGGTCGGGGTGAGGAGCAGATCACAACAGAAAATCGACGCGCCCTCACCCGGCGCGCTGAAGCGCGCCGGTCTCCCCGCGTGCGGGGAAGGTGAATTGGCGGATGCCAGCCTCAAGATCATCAAGTGGCCCGCTTGATCGGGAAGCTCTTGAGATATTCCTCCGGCTTGGATGGATCGAAAACCTTGCCCATGACGGAGAAAGATTTGGTGGTGACGGCGGGAGGTGTCAGCCCCACTTCTTTCATCAATCTGGTCGTATCGGTGGCGAGATAGACCTGCCTGGCCACTTCCGCGTAATTCACATCGCCCTTGATCTGACCCCAGCGCTTCATCTGGGTCAGAATCCAGATCGCAAAGGATTCCCAGGGGAACGGATCAAAGTCGACGCGGTCCGGCACTTTCTGCACGTTGCCGAGGCCGTCGGCGAAAGTCCCCGTCAGAATCTGTTCGAGCACCGTGACGGGCTGGTTGATGTAATTCGCCGGCGCGATCGCTTCGGCGATTTGTTTGCGGTTTTCCGCCTTGCTCGCGAAGGCAGTCGCATCGATGATCGACTTCAAGAGAGCGGCGTAGGTGTTCGGCGTCTGGGTGATGAACTCTTTCGACGCGGCGAACACGCAGCAGGGATGCCCTTCCCACAAATTCTTCGTCAGCAGATGGATAAAGCCAACGCCGTCAAAGACCGCGCGCTGGTTCATCGGATCAGGGCCGAGAAAGCCGTCGATATTGTCGGCGCGGAGGTTCGCCACCATTTCCGGCGGTGGGACCGCGCGGATCTGCACGTCGGTATCGGGATCGAGGCCATGTTCGGCGAGATAATAGCGGATCAGATAGTTGTGGATCGAATAGTCGAAGGGTACGGCGAACTTGAAGCCCTTCCAGTCCTTCGGATCGCGCCTGTCCTTGTGCTTGATGGAAAGCGTGATGGCCTGGCCGTTGATGTTCTCGATCGCGGGGGCCGCGAAGGGAATTGCATTCGAACCGACGCCCAGGGTAATCGCGAGCGGCATCGGCGAAAGCATGTGGGCCGCGTCGTATTCCTTGTTCAGCGTCTTGTCGCGGATGACCGCCCAGCCGGCCGTCTTGATCACTTCAACGTTCAGGCCGTGCTTTGTGTAGAAACCCATCGGATGCGCCATGATGATCGGGGTGGCGCAGGTGATCGGGATGAAACCTACCTTGAGGTCCTTTTTCTCGATGGGGCCGCCCTGCGCAAAGACTTCGGTCGCGGCCGCGAGCGGGAAGAATTGCGAGATCGCAGCGAGTGCGGTAGAGGCGCCAACCGATTTCAGGAACGCACGGCGGGCGGCGTCTTGCGGAAACATCGCACGAACGACAGCGCTCGCGACGGCATTCTCGAAACGCTTGTCCTCGCTTTCGGCGACAGTCTGCAATTGAAGCTGCCTTTCGGCGTGATCGTGTGCGGCCTGACTGGTGTGCTGGCCGCAGGCGCAGCCCGAGCGGTTCAAACGGCGCTTTGGATCAAATGGATTGTCGAAGGTGGACATCTGCAACTCCTGCCGGGAAATGCGGTAAGCAGGAGCGTTAAGAGCAATGGTCGTGCCACGCGGTTGCGAACGGATTCAATAAGCGGGATCAATCCCCTAACGCGGTATTCCAGATAGCCTCGCATCGAGGCGATCAAATTTTAGCCGGATGTGCCTATTCGGTAGTCTACGCATCTGGCGATTAAGCCGCGACAGTAGCGGCAATTGCCAAATTGCGGCACCGGTGCGAGGCAAACGGGCAGGCGGGAATGGATATGGCTGATAAAGGCGTCACGATCGCTGGAGGAAAGTCGCTCTACGCGCATCCGCTTCGCAATGCGGTGCTGGGCGAGCTTCACGCGCGCCCCTTCACGCCTATCGAAACCCCTCGCCGGGTTTTGTTGTTCGCTTTTGTTGGCGGTGCCGCGCAAGCGCAAGCGGATCGCGAGGCGCTGACGGCATTGTGCGCCATGCGCGGCATGCAGCCGCCGCCGGAAGGCGCAAAACATCATCGCAGCAAATTCGACGGCGGGATGCTGCGGTGGGAAAGCCACGCGGAATTTTCAACCTATACATGGGAGCTGCCGTCGGATGCGGGAAGCGGCATGCCGTTTTCGCCGAAGGCTGCCAGCCTTGCCACCGGCATGGCGCAAATCCCGCAGCCAGGCCCCCTGTTGGTAGCGATCGACCTGCATCTCGTCCGCGACCCCGGCAAGGATTTAACCTTCCAAAAATTTTTCGATTTCGCAAGTCTCGCCGCCGCCGACAATTCCGACGGTGCTGCGATGTTCGCCACCGATTTCAAGCCGGACGACGACGGGTTCATCCGCATCCTCGTGGTCAATCGCTCAATGACCCAGGAGCGTGTAGGCGCGCTGGTTCAGCGGGTGCTGGAGCTTGAAACCTATCGGACGCTCGCACTGCTCGGCCTGCCGGAAGCGCAGCGTATTTCTCCGGCCATCGGAAAGATCGAACGGCGGCTGGCGGAAGTGACGGATGAGTTACGCCAAAGCGGCGATTTGCGCTCGAACCACAAGATGCTCGACGAGATCACGGCACTCGCGGCAGGACTGGAGGCGGATGCCGCCGCAAGCGCCTACCGCTTCGGTGCCACGCGCGCCTATTATGAAATCGTGAAGCTGCGGCTCGACACAATCGGCGAACGAAAGGTCGGCGGTCTGCCTACCTGGACTTCGTTTCTCGGCCGCCGGATGGCGCCGGCGATGCGGACCATTGCGACGGTTGAAGAGCGGCAGTCGAGACTTTCCGAAAAGCTTGCCCGTGCCGCGAACCTGCTTCGTACGCGCGTCGATGTGGCGCTCGAAAACCAGAACCGGGATTTGCTCACCGCGATCAACGACCGGGGCCGCGCTCAGCTGCGTCTCCAACAGACCGTCGAAGGGCTCTCGGTCGCAGCGATCTCCTATTACATGGTCGGTCTCGTGAGCTACCTCATCAAAGGCGCGCACGAATACGGCCTGAAATTCGATATCTCGATCGCAACCGCGGCTTCCGTACCGGTGATCGTGGCGGTCGTCTGGTTCATCGTCCGGCGTGTCCGGCGGCGCTATGTGAGCGAGCATTAGCCGCTCCAACCAGTGGAAATCCGCTATACCGCGGGGCCGCTCGCCCCCGCTTGCCGTCCATGTATAGTCCGGCGGCCTTTTTCAACGCCGGGATCTTCCATGCGCCGCGTCATCGATATTTTTCGCGAATTTTTCGGACTCGCCCTGCCCTATTTCCGCTCCGAGGAAAAATGGCAGGCGCGAGCACTGCTCGCCGGTGTCGTGATCTCCGAATTCGGCGTGGTCTATGCGCTCGTCGTATTCAACGTCTGGAACGGCTACTTCTTCAACGCGATCCAGGATCGCAATTGGGATAATTTCGTCTGGGCGCTGCTCCTGTTCATCGGCATCGCGGCGTGGACCGTAATTGCCACCATGGGGCAGTTCTTTTTCGGTCAGACGCTGATCATGCGCTGGCGGCGCTGGATGACGGAGAAATACGTCTCGCAATGGGTGGCGGATGGCCGCCACTACCGCATGCAGTTTACCGACAAGCACGTGGATAACGCGCATCTGCGCATCGCGAACGATATTCTGATCTTCCTGCAAAAAACCCATGAGCTTGGATTCAATTTGCTGGGGAGCCTGATCGCCCTCACCTCGTTCGCTTACATTCTATGGGGCCTTTCAAGCGTGGCACCGCTCCTGATCTTCGGCACCGATTTCAGCTTCCCCGGCTATCTCTTTTGGATCGCGATCCTGTATGCGAGCATCGGCACCGCCATCGCGCATTTCATCGGCCAGCCGCTGATCGGCTACAATTTCAACCAGCAGCGTTATGAATCCGATTTCCGGTTCGCCATCGTGCGCGTCTGGGATCACGCCGAGCCGGTGGCGCTGATGCGCGGCGAACCGATCGAACGGAAGCTGCTGAACTTCCGCTTTGGCGAACTCGTGAAGAACTGGACGCGGCTGATCAAGCGCCAGACCGGTCTCACCGCCTTCACGACCGGTTACGGACAGGCATCCATCGTGTTTCCAATGCTCGTGGCAAGTCCCGGCTATTTCGCCAACGTCATGCCGCTCGGCACTTTGATGCAGGCCTCGTTCGCGTTTCAGCGTGTCGATGTCGCCTTCGCATTTTTTCTGCACTCTTACGCGCGGATCGCCGAATGGAAGGCGTCAATGGACCGCGTTGCGCAATTGAACGTCGCCCTTGCCGACGTGGACAGGCCGCGCAATCCGGATCGTCACATCGTGTTCGAACCGGAGACCGACGGAGGCATCAAGGTCTCCGATCTCGAAGTGAGCCTGCCGAACGGCATGCACATCGCGTCCGTGAAAGGCTTTTCGCTGAAGCCGGGCGAGCGAGCACTCATCACCGGGCCGTCCGGCTCCGGCAAGTCGAGCGTGCTGCGGGCACTCGTCGGCATCTGGCAGACCGGCACGGGTTCAGTCGAAATTCCGAAGGAGAGCGAACTGCTCGCCATGCCACAGACGATCTATTTCCCGCTCGGCTCGCTGAGGACCGCAATCACCTACCCGACGCCGGCGGGAGAAGTGAGCGACGAGCGGCTGCATGAAGTGCTGCGGCTTGTCGGCCTGGAGCGTTTTGAAGGACAACTCGACGAAGAAGCCGACTGGAGCGTCACCCTGTCGGGAGGCGAGCAGCAGCGCATCGGGCTTGCCCGCGCCCTGCTGAAGAAGCCCGATATACTTTTTCTTGACGAGCCGACCTCCAATTTCGACGAGGCGACGGGGCGCGAACTCTACAAGTCGCTTCTGCGACAACTGCCGGAGACGACGGTGATTTCCGTCGGCCGTACCGGCTCGCTTGCCGACCTGCATGGCCGGACCATTGAAACCCGCGACGGCCTGGAAGCGCGCGCGCGGCCACGGCGGCCGGTACCGCCGACCGCATAAATCCACAATTTGCGCTATACTAAAAAAAACGCAGGAGGAACGCCTTGGCTGAAGCCTCACCGATGAACTACTACACCGACGGATGGCCCCTGATCGTGGACATGTGCCCGTGCGACGTCCATTTCACCGACTGGCTGGAAGATCAAAAAATCCGCGACAGCGCGATCTTTCACTTCGGCACCGGCACCCATCACCATGTGGGCATCACTTGCGCGGAGAACGGCTCCAACAATTCGGTGTTCGGGATCACCGCGTCGGTGCAGGAGATCGAGGCTTACACCAAGCTTGCGATCGACAAGCCGAAGGTATCGCGCAAATACAAGGCGATCTTCGGGGACATCTACCTGCTCGACGAGAAGCTGTTGCCAGAATTCGAGGCCGTCTCGTTGTTTCATCTGTGCGAGTTCTGGGGGCCGGAAAGTGCGGCTTACGGGGCCATGACCGACCGCCAGATGCTCGATCTCATGACGAGAAAGACAAAGCCGGGCGGAAGAATCCTTTTCTACATGAAATCGATGGCGTTCGAGCGTGCGGAAAAGATCATCGCCGAATGGTCAAAGGAAATGCCGGTCGAGAAGGAAGGCGAGTTCAAGACACTGCTGGTTTACCGGAAAAAAGGCTGAGACCTCGGATTTGCAACGGCTGGATTGCACGATTGGCGCGGTGAAGACGGCCGCTCCATTCGGCCGAGACTTGCGAGCAGCTTGATGCAAGGCAGGATTCTGCGCGGAAGCAAAACCGCCGCAGGCTGCGGCGGCCGGATCGAGACCGGACGATTACATCGGCGGCTCTATTCCGGCGCGGCCATAGCTGATCGCGGGCGCAGCAAAACTGCCGTCATCCTGTTTCCGCGCACCGAACACGATGACCTTGGTGCCCGCCTTCAGCTCGCCGCGGTCGCCGGGCTCCATCGCGACGATGGTGGTCTGCGGCAGAACTACGATTTTCTTCTCACCGTCCTTGTATTTGACGTTGATCGTCTGGCCATCGACGCCGCTTACCGGGGCTTCGGTCACGGTGGCATTGGTCATCGTGCTGCCGGGTTCGCGATCCCACGGCGTGTGCCCCTCCGCGGTGCCGCGTTGCGCTTCCATGAAAATGTGAATGGCCATTGCGCGCTGGCTTCCGTCGGCCGCTGGCATGGCGGTGACGCCGATATAGGAATTCGGCTTAATGTCGGCGAGCGAGGACTTCACCATCGCACCGATGCGCGCATTATCCGCGAGCTTCACCGTGTAGTCGTTTCCATCGCGGCCCTTGATGACAACATTTTGAGCGTCGGCCTTGACGATCTCGCCGCGGATACGAATGGGCGGGGACTGTGCGATGCACTCCGCGGCAAAACCTGCAAGGACAACAAGCGCGAGAGTGGCCGCTGAGACTCGTGAAAGGAGCATTTTTTATTTTCTCCGATAACTGGCCGGCTAACCATTGCATATAGAACACCGTAATCCGTCGGATTATTTCAGACAAACGTTGGCCGTCATCGCCGCCGTTTGCTAGACTTTCGGACCTCAATGGAGTGAAAGCAAAAATGCTCGAACAGCGGCAACTCGGCAAAAGCGGAATTTCGGTTTCAGCCATCGGTCTGGGTTGCATGTCCATGTCCGGAAATTACGGCAAGGGCGACGATGCCGTATCCACCGCCGTGCTGCACCGTGCGCTTGAGCGTGGAATCGATTTTTTCGACAGCGCCGACATCTACGGCAATGGGCATAACGAAAAGCTTGTGGGTGCTGCGTTCAAGGGCAAGCGAGACAGGATCGTGCTCGCGACCAAATTCGGAAACCTGATCGGGTCCGGTCAGGTGGATGGCCGCCCGGAATATGTGATGCAGGCCTGCGACGCGAGCCTGCAGCGGCTAGGCTTCGATCATATCGATCTCTACTACGCGCACCGCATCGATCCGAACGTCGCGATCGAAGACACCGTCGGCGCAATGGCGAAACTCGTACAGCAGGGCAAGGTGAAGGCGCTCGGCCTTTCGGAAGCGCATCCCGACACGATCCGCCGCGCACACAAGGTGCATCCGATCTCGGCGATCCAGACCGAGTATTCGCTTCTCTACAGAAAAGAAGCGGAAGAGACACTCGCGGTCACGCGCGAGCTCGGGATTTCCTTCGTTGCCTATTCGCCGCTCGGCCGCAGCATGCTCACCGGTGCCATCTCATCGGCGGATCAGGTGAAAGGCGACCGCCGGGAGGAACATCCGCGCTTTCAGCCGGACAACCTGAAGAAGAATCTGGAACTGGTCGCCAAGCTGCAAGCCATCGCGGGCGAGAAGGGCTGCACCGTGTCGCAACTGGCGCTCGCCTGGCTGCTCGCGCAGGGCAAGGACATCATTCCGATCCCCGGTACCAAGCGCATGGAACGGATGGAAGAGAATGTCGGCGCGCTCGCGGTGAAACTCATGCCGCAGGATCTTGCGAAGATCGAAGCCGCGGTGCCGCGCGGTTCCGCCGCGGGAGAACGCTATCCCGAAGGCGCCTTGAAGCGGGTTTACGTCTGAGCCTTGCGGCACGCGCGCCAGATTTTTTCCGATGTCGCGGGCATGTCGATCTTTGCACCAACGCCGTTCGGGATCGCGTCGGCAATGCGTTCATGATCGCAGCAAGTGAAGCGGTGGTGCCCGCCCGGCTTCCATTCGGCATGGACGTGGGACTTGGCCATCTGCCGCCGGCGATCAAAGTGCAGGAGGTTGTTCGTTCAAGGCGAGCTTAGCAAAGCGACTTGAAGAACTGGTACAGCTGGGTGGGCTCGAACCACCGACCTCCGGTTCCACAGACCGGCGCTCTAACCAACTGAGCTACAGCTGCACAAGATCGGCGCGGCGCAAGCTAGGGGCAAATGTCCGCCGGTTCAAGCGCCGTCCCGATACGCAAAGAGCCCGGGGAAAGCCCGGGCTCTCTGAAGCAAGTTATAGCCGAGAGATTACTGGACCTTGAAGGTCTTGGTGGCCGCGGCCTTCATCGGCTCGGAGGCTTCGGTCGCGACCTTCTGGGCCAGCGCCGACAGTTCCTTGGCCTGGGTGGAGAGCGCGTCGAACTGCTTGCGGACATGGGTGGAGGAAAGCTCAATGGCTTCCGAGAGCGACTTCGTTGCGAGTAGTTGAGTCGTGTAATCGAAGCTCGAATTGACGTTGGCACGAAGCGCCTCAAGTGCCTTCGTGTTGAAGTTGGCCGCGCCCTTGGAGACGTTGAGATAAGCGTCTTCCAACAGGTCCGTGGTCTCTTCGGCCGCAGTCTTCATGCGGGCGTAGGTGTCCTTCGCCTGCTCGACGCCCTTTTCCGCGAAGGCGCGGAGTGCTTCAGGCGCTTCGAATTTCGGCTCGAATTTCGGGGCGGCGGCGGCCTTGGCGGCCTTCTTGATGTCGTTATCGATCATGGTTTTGGGTCCGGTCGCGGCGATTTCCGGGAAGCCTGGACGCCCGCCGCTTCACGCGCTCCAAGGCTCATGGTGAGCACATAACAGGTTTTCTTGTGCATTGCAATATAACTCTTGCAATGCACAATCGTTCCCTGATGGCCTGGCCTGTTGAGCCTAGTGGAAGCCCATCACATCCGGGGCTTGGCCGCGTCCATGGCGGACTTCGCCGCCGCCTCGCCGATGGCCTTGGTCTGCTCGCCGAGCTTCTGCATCTGCGCCTGCACGAAATCGGTCTGCAGCTTCATGACCTCAGCCGGGTCCTTCGCCCGCATCACCTTGTCGATAAAGGTGAAAGTGGCGGTCACATTTTCCTGGGCGTAGTTCATGGCCGTGCGGCCCAGTTCGGTGACGCTGGCATGGGTGGAACTCGCGGTACCCATGGTGCCCAACGCCTTCTGGGTGGCGTCGATATAGCTGTGGAATGCCTTGCGAGCCGTATCGATGCTCTGTTCGGCGAAAGCCTTGCTCTGGTCGGCGAAGGCTTTCATTTCCGGTGTCATCTCAAAGGGGGATTTCATGGCCACTCACTCCCTGCCGTTGTTTACCTTGACGGCCAGCCTATCGCAGTGCCGCGATAAATAAACGCAAAATGCGCAGGCACAAATCAGCCGTCATCCACGCAATTAACCGTCAACGCCGATCAAGCCGCCGCAATTGCCGCCAAACATGGATTTCAGAGCCTCATCGACCTATGAAGAAGTCCGATACCGGGGAAACAAACGGGACGTTGCCGCAATTCCATGCAGACCTTGAGTTCGCTTGCCCAGTCGATCACCGATGCGCGGATCGCGAAACTAGTCGCGAGCGCTTCGCCGGCGCTTGTCGTCGATCATGAGGGCACGCTGCGCTTTGCGAATTTTTCGGCACTCGGCCTGATCGGCGCAGAGAGCTGGGGCGCCGTCACCGAGCAGGCGGACAGGCTCAAGCCGTTCACGGACATTGCCCGCGCACTCCTCACCGATTTGCCGCCGGATGGCTCGGCACTGACCGAGCGGATCCGCTTTCCCGCAGCCGCCGGTGAAAAGACCATCGCGTTTTCCTGTACGCCGCTGGTGCTCGCCGATGGGTCGGAAGCAGTACTTCTCGTTGGTCCGGAAACCGGGCGCATGCCCGACGCCGTTGAAGCCGTGCAGGCTCTGTTCGACGGAGAGCGCAGCCCGATCCTGCTCACGGATATCGAGGGCAAGCCCCTGCATGCCAATCCGTCCGCGAGCGTGCTCTTTACCAGCGCGCGTTCGCTCGCCGAAGTTTTGCCGGGTGCCAGTGCCGCCGTGGCGAGGGCGCGCGCCGAAGGCGCCGCGGAATTCCCGTTCGGTGTGCTCAAGATTTTCATTCGCAGGGTCGAAGCGAAGCAGCCGCTGCTCCTGACCGTCATCGCCGAGCCCGCACGGCCGAAGCCGGTGGAAGCTGCGCCTGCCGTGGAAGCGCCCGTGCAGCAGGCTGACGAAACTCCGGCGGCTCCTGTTGAAGACGTTGTCCTTGCTGCTTCCTTGAACGAATCCTCTGAAGACAACGTCGAGGCGGATTCCACCGCCGAAGCAAAACCCGCCGAAGAAACAAAAACTCAGCCCGTTCGCGCACCCTCGCGCTTCGTCTGGCAGACGGACGCGGAAGGAAAAATCGTCAGCGTGTCCTCCGAACTAGCCGCCGTGGTCGGCGAAGCAAACGCTTCGGTCGCGGGCATGGACTGGAAGATGATCGCGCTGGAAAAGCAGGTTTCCGGCGCCGACACGGTGAGCGAAGCGATCGCGCGCCGCGATACCTGGTCGGGTGTTTCCGTGCTCTGGCCCGTGGACGACAAACGCGCGCGTCCGGTCGATCTCGCCGCACTGCCCGTGTTCAACCGCGAGCGCGAATTCGAAGGCTATCGCGGCTTCGGCGTTTTCCGCGAGGCGATTGAGCGATCGGCACCCGTTGCCGCCGAGGACATTTCCGAGGCACAGCCATCGCCGGCCGAAACAGCAAACGAAACGCCCGCCATGCTTGATCGCCCGGAAAACGTCGTGGCGCTACACAAGGCCCCGGAGCCGGAGCGCCCCGCACTCACGCCCGGCGAACGCAATGCCTTCCGGGAAATCGCCCGCGTGATTGGCTCCCGCTTGAAAAAGGTCGATGAGCGGCCGGAGGAAGAACAAAGATCGTTCGGAAAGCGCAACGGCCCGCCTTCGGATATAGTGGCGCGCGATGTTGAAACTTCTTCGCCCGTAAAACCCGCCGAAACAGTACCCGCCGCGGCGATGCTTCGCGCCACCAACGGCGAACGCGCGGTGCTCGACCGCTTGCCGCTCGGCGTGGTCGTGCATCGCGGGGACCACATTCTTTATGCCAACCGGATGCTGCTCGACTGGCTGGGCCTCCGCAGCGCGGAAGAACTGCAGGAAGCCGGCGGGCTATCGCGGCTCTTTTCCGGCGCGCAGGAATTCGACGCGGACAACTCGGAAGAGGCCGGTAAGCCGCTTCGCATCAGCGGCCGCAGCGGGGAATTTCCGGTCGAGGCGCGGCTCCTGTCGGCGCCTTGGGAAGGCGAAACCGCACTCGTCTATGTGCTTCGCCGTGCCGGCTCCGGCATGGACGAGCGCATGGAAGCGGGTGAAATGGCGCTGCGCGAGGCGGAAGCCACCGCCCGCGAATTGCGCGCGATCCTCGACACGGCGACGGACGGCGTGGCACTGCTCAACCAGAGCGGCAATGTGCTCGGCCTCAATCGTTCCGCCGAGGCTCTGTTCGGATTTGAATCGTCCGAAATCGAAGGCCGGAATTTCACCGCCCTGTTCGCGCCGGAGAGCCATCGCGCCGCGATGGATTATCTCGACGGTTTGGCATCGAACGGCGTTGCGAGCGTTTTGAACGACGGCCGCGAAGTGATCGGCCGCGTGCGTGAGGGCGGCCTCATTCCGTTGTTCATGACGCTCGGCCGCGTCGGCGAAAGCGATGGAAAATTCTGCGCCGTGTTCCGCGACATTACGCAGTGGAAGCGCGCGGAAGAGGACCTGATCCACGCCAAGCGCCACGCCGAAAGTGCCAGCAGCGCGAAATCAGAATTTCTCGCCAAGATCAGCCACGAGATCCGCACGCCGCTGAATGCGATCCTCGGTTTTTCCGAGGTGATGATGGAAGAGCGCTTCGGCCCTATCGGCAACGACCGCTACCGCGAATATCTGCGGGACATCCATCAGTCCGGCGAACACCTGATCTCGCTGATCAACGACCTGCTCGATCTTTCCAAGATCGAAGCCGGCAAGCTCGACCTGAACTTCGCAAGCGTCAACCTGAACGAGATCGCAGGCCAGTGCATGGCGATCATGCAGCCGCAGGCCAATCGCGAGCGCATCATCATCCGCACGGCACTGTCGCCGGAGATTCCGGCGGTGGTGGCGGATGCCCGCTCGATCCGACAGATCGTGCTCAATCTTCTCTCCAACTCCATCAAGTTCACACAGCCCGGCGGCCAGGTGATCGTTTCCACGATGCTTACCGAACATGGCGAAGTGCATCTGCGCGTGCGCGATACCGGCATCGGGATGTCGGAGGCCGAGATCAAGATGGCGCTGGAGCCGTTCCGTCAGGTGAATACGCGCGGGCGCGTCAGTTCAGGCGGCGGCACCGGGCTCGGCTTGCCGCTGACGAAAGCGCTCGTCGAGGCGAACCGCGCGACTTTCGGCATCAAGAGCACGGTGAATGCCGGCACGCTGATCGAGGTGGCATTCCCCTCGACTCGGGTTTTGGCTGAGTAAGCCGCCTATCTCATCCGCCAATTGACGCTGCTGAAAAACCCTGCGATGAAAAAAGCGTGAGGCATCAATAACTTATAGTTATTCTAAAGAGCGGCAGAGGGTTTGATGATCGTCTGTTCGTGCAACGTCTTGTCAGACACTCAGGTACGGGAAACCTGTTCCGCGCAGAGCGGCCCGCGCACGACCATCGAGGTTTACCGTTGTCTCGGCTGCAGCCCGCAATGCGGCCGCTGCGCCCGCACCATCCGCGCCATCATGGACGAGGCGTTGGGCCGCGCCTGTGGCGCCTGCTCCGTGGACTGCCCGGCTACAAAGCTGCCCCCGGCAGAATAATTTTCCTGAATTTTTCGCGAAGTTTTTAGTGTCTCCCGGCGCTGGACTTATAGATTTGAGTAATTCTAAATAGACCTCACTCATCATCGACGTTCTACAATTCGAAAGAGAAGGCCCATGAAAGGCGATCCCAAAGTCATTGATTATCTCAACCGCGGCCTGCGTTCCGAACTGACGGCCATCAACCAGTACTGGCTGCATTACCGGATGCTCGACAATTGGGGCTTCAAGGACCTCGCCAAGAAATGGAAGAAGGAATCGATTGAGGAAATGCATCATGCGGACCGTTTCACGGACCGCATCCTGTTTCTCGAAGGCTTCCCGAACATGCAGGTGCTGGACCCGCTTCGGATCGGCCAGAACGTGAAAGAAGTGCTGGAATCGGATCTCGCCGCCGAGCACGACGCGCGCAACCTGTATCAGGAAGCAGCCGCCTATTGCCGTTCCGTGAAGGATTATCCGTCCGAGATTCTGTTCCAGGAACTGATGACCGATGAGGAAGGCCATATCGACTTCCTCGAGACGCAGCTCGATCTCGTGAAGACCGTCGGCCTCGAACTTTATTCCCAGAAACACATCGGCAAGCTGGACGAAGACTGAGCCTCCGCACTTTTTCGGAGTGAGATTGCGCCCGCCGGCAAGCCTGCGCGCGGGCGCTTTGATTTTCTCTTTCGAACGCTTCCAATCAGAAACAGTTTAGATTCAATCTAACCTATTGATATCACGGCTGATTTCATTGACGTGCGGGTCCACGTTCGTAAGCTTAGGGCAAGGACGCGGCCGGTTTCTGTCTCCGCCCAATCCGTTTGCAGGAGAGTCCAATGAATTTTTCCATCCATTCCCGCGCGTTTGCATGCGCCGCAGCGATCGCAGCCGCCGGATTTGCATCCGCCGCGGGCGCGCAGGAAGTGAACCTCTACACGACGCGCGAGCCGGGACTGATCCAGCCGCTGCTGGATGCCTTCACGAAAGATACCAAGATCAAGGTCAACGCCGTCTTCATCAAGGACGGCCTCGCCCAGCGCGTAAAGGCGGAAGGCGCCAATTCCCCCGCCGACGTGCTGATGACCGTGGATATCGGCAACCTGATCGATACGGTCGATCAGGACGTGACGCAGGCCGTTTCGTCGGAAGCGCTGTCTTCGGCCGTGCCCGCGCATCTGCGCGATGCCAACGGTCACTGGTACGCTCTCTCGCTACGCGCCCGCCTTGTGTACGCATCGAAGGAACGCGTGAAGGAAGCGGCGATCACGTATGAAGACCTCGCCGATCCGAAGTGGAAGGGCAAAATCTGCATCCGCTCCGGCCAGCATCCCTACAATACGGCACTCGTTGCCGCCTTCCTCGTCCGCTACGGCGAAGCCAAGACCGAAGAGTGGCTGAAAGGGATCAAGGCCAATCTTGCCCGCAAGCCCGCCGGAGGCGACCGCGAAGTCGCGCGCGACATTCTAGGCGGCATCTGCGACATCGGCGTTGCGAACTCCTATTACGTCGGCCTGATGCGCAGCGGCAAAGGCGGCGACGAACAGAAGAAGTGGGGCGAAGCGATCAACGTGCTGCTGCCGACTTTCCAGGGCGGCGGCACGCATGTGAACATCTCCGGCGCCTCGGTCGCAAAGAATGCGCCGAACAAGGCGAACGCGACCAAGCTCCTCGAATATCTCGTCTCCAACGAAGCGCAGTCGCTCTATGCGCAGGCCAACTACGAATATCCGGCCCGCTCCGGCGCCAGGAACGATCCGATCATCGAAGCACTCGGCTCCCTGAAGTCGGACACCACCGATCTCCGCGCGATCGCCAAGGCCCGCAAACAGGCGAGCGTCCTGATCGACAAGGCCGGATTCGACAACTGATTGAACGGCGGCGGGCCAAACCCGCGGCCCTTTCCTCCATGCAGGCGATCCGCTCCCTCGCGCGCACGGCCAGAACCAGCGACGGTTACGGCTGGACCATGGCGGCATTGCTGATTGCCGCCGTGGTGATGTCGCCCGTCACGGCGCTGATCGTCATCGCCTTCGAGGATTCCGGCGATCTGTGGCCTCATCTTGCGGCTTACGTGCTGCCATTCGCCCTGCAGCAGACGGCCGCGCTGCTGCTGGGTGTTGGATTGCTCACCTTCATGATCGGTGCAGGCACCGCATGGCTGGTGACGGCCTGCAAATTTCCAGGGCGCTCGTTTTTCGACTGGGCGCTGCTGCTGCCGCTCGCGGTGCCGACCTATATCGTCGCCTTCGCCTATCTCGACGTGCTGCATCCGCTCGGCCCCATCCAGACCGCGATCCGCGCGCTGCTCGGCATTACGGATGTGAGAGGCTTCTCATTGCCGGATGTGCGCTCGCTGCCGGGATGCATCCTGCTGCTTTCCTTCGTGCTCTATCCCTATGTCTATCTGCCGGCGCGGGCGCTGTTCCTGATGCAATCGGCGTCCGTGCTGGAAGTCGCGCGTACCCTGGGGGCGAGCGGCGCCCGCACCTTCTTTCGCGTGGCGCTGCCGCTGGCGCGGCCCGCAATTGTCGTGGGCGCGACGCTCGCGATGCTGGAAGCACTGAACGACATCGGCGCGTCTGAATTCCTCGGCGTTCGTACGCTGACCGTCTCGATCTACGCAACGTGGCTGAACCGTTCCAGCCTGCCGGGTGCGGCGCAGATCGCGCTCTTCATGCTGGCGGCTGTCGTGCTGCTGGTGCTCGCGGAGCGCTGGGCCAGGCGGAACCAGCGCTATTCCGGAGGCACGCGGAAATCGCACCCGCCCTCGCCGCTGCAACTGAGCGGCATTTCCGCGTTCGGCGCGTTCGTTGCCTGTCTCCTTCCGCTGCTGGCCGGATTTGTCATCCCGGCGGCGCATCTCGCGCACGAAGCCTGGGTGCGGATCGCGCAGTTCGGCCTTTCGCCGAACCTGATCCTGGAAGCGCGCAACAGCGTGCTGTTCGCCGCCGCGGCAACCGCCGTGACGCTCATGCTCGGCACCGTGCTCGCCTACGCGGTGCGGCTCGACCGGACGGGTACGGCGATCTCCGCCACGCGCATCGCGAGCCTCGGCTATGCAATTCCGGGCACGGTGCTTGCCGTCGGCTTGCTGACGCCGCTCGCGGCTTTCGACAATTTTGCCGATTCCGTTTCCCGCCAGTTGTTTGGCATCGGCACCGGCCTGCTCATCTCCGGCTCCGGTGCCGCCCTCGTGCTCGCCTATGTGATCCGTTTCCTCACCATCTCAACGGGCGGCATCGAGGCGGGCTTCGCAAAAATCTCGCATAATCTCGACGCCGCCGCGCGCAATCTTGGCGAGACGAAATTCGGCACCGTGCGGCGGGTGCATCTGCCGCTGCTGGGTCCGGCGCTCGGTGCCGCGGCGATCCTCGTCTTCGTTGACTGCATGAAGGAATTGCCGGCCACACTTTTGCTGCGGCCCTTCGGCTTCGAGACGCTTTCCACGCATATCTATGCGGAAGCCTCGCGAGGCACCTATGAAGACGGTGCCGTGGCCGCACTCCTGATCGTGCTGGCAGGACTTGTTCCGGTCATCCTGCTCGCGCGCATGAGCCGGCCGTTGATGGTGCTGAGCGGACGTACCGGCGGTAGCGCCGGCTAGGTCAGATTTTTTCAGTTCTCTTTTTCCGTGATCCTGAGGTGCGAGCGCAGCGAGCCTCGAAGGATGAACGGCCCGGGCCGTCGCCCTTCGAGGCCCGCGCTCTGCGCGGGCACCTCAGGGTGACGGATTGAGTTAAGTGGTTAGTGCCTGGATGTTCTTATAAAGCTCCAGCGCTTCGGGATTGGCGAGCGCCTCGGTGTTCTTCACCGCTCTGCCATGCACCACCTCGCGCACGGCAATTTCAGTGATCTTGCCGGAACGCGTGCGGGGAATATCGGCGACCGCCACGATTTTCGCCGGCACATGGCGCGGCGAAGCGCCTTCGCGGATTTGCTTCTTGATGCGGTCCGTCAGTGCCGTATCGAGCTTGACCCCGTCACGCAGCCGCACGAACAGAACGATCCGCACGTCGCTGTCCCATTCCTGACCGATCGCGATCGATTCCACGACATCCGGAATCTGCTCGACCTGCGCATAGATTTCCGCCGTGCCGATGCGGACGCCTTGCGGATTGAGTGTCGCGTCGGAGCGCCCGTGGATGACGATGCCGCCGTGCTCGGTCCATTCCGCGAAATCGCCGTGATGCCAGATGCCGGGGAAACGCTCGAAATAAGCCGCGCTGTATTTCTTGCCGTCGGGGTCGTTCCAGAACATCACCGGCATTGACGGGAACGGCTTGGTGCAAACCAGTTCGCCGCGACCGTGATCGAGACGTTTTCCTTCGTCCGACCAGACATCCACCGCCATGCCGAGGCCAGCCGCCTGGATTTCCCCCTTCCATACCGGCGAAGTCGGATCGCCCAGCACGAAACAGGAAACGATATCGGTGCCGCCGGAAATCGAAGCGAGATGAAAATCGTTCTTGATGGATCGATAGACGTAATCGAAACTTTCCGGCGCCAGCGGCGAGCCGGTTGAGGTCATCATCCGCATCGCGGACAGATCGTGCGTGCGGATCGGCTCGACCTCCGCTTTTTTGGCGGCATCGATGTATTTGGCCGAAGTGCCAAAGACCGCGATCTTTTCATCCTGCGCGTAATTGAACAGGACCTCCGGCACCGGGTGAAACGGCGAGCCGTCGAACAGGCAGAGCGTGGCGCCGCAGGCAAGTCCCGAGACAAGCCAGTTCCACATCATCCAGCCGAGCGTGGTGAAGTAGAACACCCGCTCGCCCGGCATGATGTTGCAATGAAGCCGGTGCTCTTTCAGATGCTGCAGCAGCGTGCCGCCGGCACCGTGCACGATGCATTTCGGAACGCCCGTGGTGCCGGATGAATACAGAATATAAATCGGATGATTGAACGGCAGCCGCGCGAAGGTAACGGGCTTGGCCGGAAACGGATCGAGAAATTGATCAAGCGACAGACCGCGCGGCACTTTCGCCGCCACCGCATCAGCGTCGCCGAGATAGGGGACGATCACCACCTTTGCCGCCGAAGGCAGTTTCGATGCAATCGCCTCAAGTTTATCGGTGATGGAGATGCGCTTGCCGGCGTACCAGTAGCCGTCGCAGGAAACGAATACTTTCGGTTCGATCTGTCCGAAACGGTCGAGCACGCCGCGCTCGCCGAAATCGGGCGAACAGGAAGAAAAGATTGCGCCGATGGAAGTGACCGCAAGCATCAACGCGACGGCTTCCGGCAGATTGGGCAGCATCGCTGCGACACGATCACCCTTGCCGACACCAACGGCCGTTAGCGCCTGCTGCAACTTGGAAACAAGGTCATGCAGTTCGGCGTGGCTCATCCGCCGCGCCACTTTGTCCTCGCCGCGGAAGACGATTGCATCGCCTTTTCCGCCGCGCAGCAGGTTTTCGGCAAAATTGATCTTTGCGTCAGGAAAAAAATTCGCGCCAGGCATCCGGTCTGCATGCTCAAGCAGACGCTGGCCCTTTTCGCCCACAACGCCGCAATAATCCCAGATCAGGTTCCAGAATTCAGCCCGGTTTGTAACCGACCATGAATGGAGGTCTTTGAAGTTCGCGAGATTCTGCCCGTGAAGACGGTTAACCTCCTCGCGAAAGCGGCTCGCCTGGCTCGCAGCGACGTCGGAAGATTTGGGGGTCCAAAGCGGTTGCCCGGTCGTGTCCGGCATGGGATATTTCGCGCGCCGATTTCTGGATGATTTTAAGTACCGACTATGCCGGATTCATAGCGAGTCCGGCCTGCAATGTCAGGCCATGAAAGGGACATAGGAGGAGAAGAATTCGTCCCTCGTTAGCGGCCGACCGGGTGCTTTCGCCTCTGCCTTTCATTCACCTCAATAACGCACGTCAGTAACGGGTTTTGCATCTAGATGCCGAATGCAACCGCATGGTCCCATCTGAAGCGCATCGGCCTTGGTACCCTGGCTGCGCTGTTCGTGCTGGCGTCCGGGTTGTTTATCCTGCCGCATTTCGTCTCGGAGCAGGCGGCGCGCAACGCCGCAAGCCGCTCGCTGATTGCCGCGACCGGGATCGTTCCGCGCATTGAGGGCGGGGCGCAACTTTCGGTGTTCCCCCGTCCCATCATTCGACTTGAGGGCGTAAAGCTCGACCACGGAGACGGAGCGGCCCCCGGTTTCAGCGCGGGATCGGTGCTGGCAACGGTCCGGCTGTTGCCGCTACTGACCGGCGACGTCGAAATCTCCTCCCTCACCTTCGAGCGCCCGCATTTCTCCATCGAATCCCGCGAGACGGGGTTTGTCATTCTCGGCCTGCCGCTGCGCGCGCCAAGCGGCGGCCGCCGCGACGATACCCCACCGCCCGAACTGCGCATCGTCAACGGCAACGTGGAACTGCGCGGCATCAATCCCGACCGCGCTGAAATCTTCACCAATGTAGATGCCTCGATCGCCTGGATCGGCAGCGGCATGACCGCGGCAGGTACATTCCACTGGAACTTAATGCCGATGGAGATGACCTTCTCCATCGCGGATACAATCCAGCTCAACAAGGGTGCCAACAGCGGTTTTCGTCTGCGTCTCGACTCGCAGATTCTGAAGGCCGCGTTCGAAGGCAATATACGCGTGAACAATGGCATGTTCGCCGAGGGTCCGCTCTCCATCGATACGGCTTCCCTGCGTCGCGCGCTTTCACTGGTCGATGTTACGCCGTTGACCGAAGGCGGCTTCGGCCCACTCAAACTAAAAGCGCAGGCGGCGCTGACGCCATCTGCCCTCACGCTCACGGCTGTCTCGCTCGACCTCGACGGCAATCGTTCCGAAGGCGGCGTTGGCTTGAAGCGGGAAGCTGGCCGCACCCTTTTGCAGGCGACGCTCGCAAGCGATAGCGCGGATTTTTCGCCTTACATTCGCGGGATCTCGTTGCGCTCGCCTGGCGATGGAAGCTGGAGCCACGATTCGATCAAACTTCAGCAACTCAATGCGTTCGATTTCGACCTTCGCCTGTCCTCGAAGAAAGTGCTGATGGGCAAGGTGGCCGCGGCACCCGTTGCAGCGTCCGTTACGATGAAAGGCGGACAGTTTGCGATATCGGTCGGCGAAGCCGGAATCTACGGGGGAAAGTTGCGCGGACGCATGGGAATCGGTTCGGGTCCGGGTGGCGATCCCTTGATGAAAGTGGAAGCCAACATCACCGATTTCGACCTCGACCGCGGCATCGGCGATCTCATCGGCGTTCGCCGCGTGGAAGGAAAAGCCGCGCTCGACTTCGCGGTTGAAGGCGGCGGCCCGCATGCCGAAGCGATCGTACGCAACCTTTCTGGCAGGCTGAACCTCACCGCCGCGCAAGGTTCGATCAACGGCATCAACATCGAACAGGTTTTGCGCCGCCTGGAACGGCGGCCGCTTTCCGGCGCCCCGGAACTCGGTGCTGGTCGCACCACATTCGACAAGTTGATGGCAAAACTACGAATCGAGAACGGCAAGGCGAATGTCGAGGAAGCGCAGATCGAAAACACGCTGATGCGGGTGCGGCTTAATGGTGAGGCTTCGATCGTTCATCAGGATTTCGATCTGAAAGGCCGCGCGACGCTCGTGCGTCCGGCAACATCGATATCGGGAACGCCTGCGTTCGATGTTCCGTTCGTGGTGCAAGGTTCCTGGACGCGGCCCTATCTCCTGCCAGACGGTGAAGCACTTCTCCAGCGTTCGGGGACGGCGGCGCCGTCCGCCGAACCTGCGCGTAAGCAAGAGACGGAAGGTGTCGCGCCCGCCGCCCCGGTATCTCCGGAAGAAACCGATGCGGATAAATCCGTGCGCATGTCCACTCCCGAGGAGCGCTCAAATCACTGAGGCGGGATCAAGTTCCGTCGCCCACTTGCGGAAGCGTGAGCCGGATTGCATGGTGAGGCGCCGACAGATTCCCGGCACAGAAAATCCCTGCAGGCGTTTCATCTCCAACATGTCCGGAACCCGAACAGGCCGCATCTCCACCATGCCGCTGGCGCTCGCCGCCATAGGCGGCATGTTTTTGATGGCTACGCCACTCTCCGCCCAGAGCGGTTCAGCGTCGAGACTGTCGGTCATCGTGACGCCGCAAGGCTCCGCCGCGAAGGACCGCCCGCTTCCGGTCGGCGCGCTGGTTACCTTGAATGCCACGGTGCGGAACGAGACCAAGGACGCCGTCGGCCCGGTCAGCCTCTCCGTGCAGTTCGAAGGCATGAAGGGCGACAATCAGGCGAACTGGAAAGTGGAGGCCGGGAAGATCACTGGCGAGATCGCGAAGATCGAGCCCGGAGCGAGCGTCGGGCGGCTGTTGCGGCTGCGAGTCGAGAAGGCGCCCTTCCCTGCTTCAAAAAAAACAATCACCGTGGAAGCGGCGGCAGGTGAGAAAATCCGCGGAACCGGCACGGCAAATATTCTTGTTGCCGATTGTGCCGGCGCCTTCCGCGAGAAACTTTCCGTGCTGCGTTCCGGGGTCCTGCAAACAGTCCGTGATACGGCGGAAGCAATGCGCCGCCCGGATCCATCGCTTCCCGGCTCACGCATCTTTCCGGGCACCAACGCTCGGCGTGGCGAGATCATGAATGCAGAACGGCTGGCTGCGCCTTTAACGGTACGCGGTGCCGCCGACGCGCAGATGGCGACGGAATGGATGCGGTTCCTCGTCATCCGCTGGGTTTCGGAACTGACCAATTACTCGAACCAGCCCGTGAACCCCGGCCTGTGCGCGAACAACTATTATCAGATCGCGGGATACCGCGAGGGCTTGCTGCCGATCACAAAGCGTCTCGATGCCTTCAAGGAATCAACGGCACACGCGCTCACCGCCGCACGCTTCAGCGGCAAGGATGCGGTCGCGTCCGATGTGCGCGAACTGGTGCTGCGGCTCGCCAAATCCGTCGAGATCGAAGGCATCGACGAAAACGCTTCCGTCTTTTCTCTCCTGACCGTCATTCGGGCCGCGATCCTGCGCGGCAGGAAACTCGATAACGAACAGATGGAAACGCTGTCGCTTGCGGAAACGGCTGCATGGCTCGGTGAAACGAACAAGCGCGGGCAGGCATTGACCGGCGCCATCGAGAAGGTGCTTGGCACCATCGCCGAAGTGCATAAGGAAAGCTGCGTCTGCGCTTTCTAGGATTCAGCCTGGCGGATCGCTACCGAGGTGCGCATAGAGCAAGTGGTCCTGCCATTCTCCGGCAATACAAAGATATTGCCGGGCCAGCCCTTCGCGCCTGAAACCGACTTTTTCCAGAAGCCGCACGGAAGCCGTGTTGTGGGGCAGGCAAGCCGCTTCGATGCGCTTTATGCGCAGCGTTCCGTGCGCGAATGGCAAGAGCGCAGTGAGTGCATGCGACATGTATCCCTTGTGGGCATGCGATGCCCCGACCCAGTAGCCTAGGCTCCCCGCCTGTGCCACGCCGCGCCGGACATTGTTGAGTGTGATGCCGCCGACGAGTACCCGGTCGGAAGCGCGATAAACAAAAAATGGGTAGCCGATGTCGTTCCGCATCTCGTGCGAATACCGGCGTATGCGCCTGCGAAACGCGGACCGCTTCAGGTCGTCGTCGGGCCAGATCGGCTCCCATGGCTCCAGAAACACGCGGCTTTCCGCACGCAGCCGCGCCCATTCGGACCAGTCGGACATCTGCGGCACGCGGGAAAAGACGCCCTTCCCTTCGATCACAGGAAGCGGGTCGGACCACGAGAACGATGGGAACAGTGACATGCGATGGCCGGAACAGGCCGGGCTTCAGGCCGCCCGGCGCTGCAAACTTTCCGCGATACGCGCGGCCGATTCAAGGCCATTCCCGGGGCCAAGCCCGGCGAAGGTCGGCTTGCCGGCGGCCAGCAGGCGGCGGCCCGCCGCACGCACATCCTCGACGGTGACCGCTTCGATCTTGCGGACGATCTCGTCCATCGGAACGATACGGCCATAAGCGAGCATCTGGCGCGCAAGCTGGTCGGCGCGGCCGCTGGAGCTTTCCAGCACGCCGAGCTGACCGACCTTCATCATTGCTTTTGCACGGGCGATTTCCGCTTCGCCCGCCGTCTCGCTCGTGTCGTTGATTTGATCGACGACGACCGACATCAGTTCGGCGGAATCGGCCGGGTCCGTTCCGGCGTAAATGCCGACAAAGCCGGTGTCGAAGAACGGCTGCTGATAGGCGTAGATCGAATAACAAAGCCCGCGCTTCTCGCGCGCTTCCTGGAAAAGCCGCGAGGAAGAGCCGCCGCCCAGCACGACGGTGAAGATCATGGTCGCGAAATAGTCCGGGCTCAGGTACGACGCTCCGGGCAGGCCGAGTGTAAGGATGGCCTGTTCCATGTCGCGGCTGCCGAGCACCTGGCCGCCGGCATAATGCGCCGCCATCGCGCTTTGCGCTTTCGTTACAGGGAGCTTCGAGAGGCGCTGCGCGATTTCGAGCACGACGGAATCGTGCTCGATGTCGCCCGCGGCAGCGACGATCATGCGCGGCTGGCAATAATGCCTGCCGAGGTACTCGCGCAGCTTCGCCGGCGTGAAGGAGCGGACCGAATCGACCGTGCCGAGAATGGGACGTCCGAGCGGCTGGTCCGGAAAGGCGCGGCCGAGGAAAAGATCGAACAGCACATCCTCGGGTGAATCGTTCGATGCGCCGATTTCCTGCAGGATGACGCCTTGTTCTTTGCGCAGTTCGGCCGCGTCGAATTTCGGCTGGGTCAGGATATCCGAGAGAATATCGAGGGCGAGCGGCACGTCGCTGCCGAGTACACGCGCGTAATAGCCGGTCGTCTCATAGCCGGTGGAAGCATTCAGATCACCGCCCACCGCTTCGATCTGATGGGAAATGTCGGTGGCGCTGCGGCGGCGCGTACCCTTGAACGCCATGTGCTCCAGGAGATGCGAGATGCCGTGCTCGTCCTTCTCCTCATAACGCGCGCCAGCGCCGATCCAGATGCCGAGTGAAGCGGTCTTCAGATGCTCCATGCGGTCGGTGACGATCGTTAACCCGCTCGGTAGCGTTTCGAGTTTCGTGGTCATGCGGGCGCTCCTGCCTTCGCGGCACGGCTTTTTTCAATCACGTATTTTGCAACCGCCTCTGCGGAGGCGGGAAGTCTGTCGATGCGCTCCGGCTTTTGCATCAGTTCCGCGTGCCGCGCGGGCAGTGCGGGATACACGCCTGCCGCCGCTTCGACCGCCTCGGGAAATTTCGCCGGATGGGCGGTACTGAGAATGACCATCGGTCCGGCTTGCGGATTTTTTCGCCGGTGCGCGGCAACGGCGCCTACCGCCGTGTGAGGATCGAGGAGGTAGTTGTATCTCGTATACACATTTTTGATCGCCCTGCCGGTTTCGGCCTCGCTGACGCGGTCCGCGTCGAAATGCGCACGAATTGCCTTCAAGGCTTTTTCGGGCAGCACGAATTTTTTCTGTTGCGAGAGTTCGTCCATCATCCGCCGTACCCCGACCGCGTCGCGGCCGGTCGCCTCGAACAGCAGCCGCTCGAAATTCGAAGACACCTGAATGTCCATGGCCGGCGAAGACGTTGCGACGACGCCGTGCGGCTCATACACGCCGGTCGCCAGCGTGCGCACAAGAATGTCGTTCACGTTGGTTGCAATCACGAGCCGATCGATCGGCAGTCCGATCTGCTTCGCGACGAAGCCCGCAAAAATATCGCCGAAATTGCCGGTCGGCACAGTGAAGGAAATTTTCTTGTCGGGTGCGCCAAGAGCCGCGGCGGCAGTGAAATAATAGACCGTTTGCGCCACGATGCGTGCCCAGTTGATCGAATTGATGCCGGAGAGCTTCACGCGCCGGCGAAAATCCTGGTCGTTGAACAGCGATTTCACAATCGCCTGGCAGTCATCGAAGGTGCCGTCGATCGCGGCCGTGAATACATTGGCTTCCGTGGCCGTCGTCATCATCCGGCGCTGGACGTCCGAGACCCGGCCATCCGGAAACAGGATCACAACGTCTGTGCGATCACGCCCGCGGAACGCCTCGACGGCGGCACCGCCGGTGTCGCCCGAGGTCGCGCCCACGATCGTCGCCCGCTCGCCGCGCTCGGCAAGCACGTGATCCATCAGGCGGGCTATCAACTGCATCGCCACATCCTTGAAGGCGAGCGTCGGACCGTGAAACAGTTCGAGCAGCCATTCGTTGCCGTCGAGATTCACCAGCGGTGCCACTTCCGGACGGTCGAAGCTCGCGTAGGCTTCCGCGATCATTCGCTTCAGGTCGGCATCCTTGATGCTGCCGGCAACGAACGGCTGGATCACCTCAAACGCCACGTCGGAATAGGTTTTGCCCTTGAAGGAAGCGATGCGCGCCGCTTCCAGCCGCGGCCAGGACTTCGGGACATACAGCCCGCCGTCATGCGCGAGGCCGGCAAGCAGTGCGTCCGCGAATGAGATGGCCGGCGTTGCGCCGCGCGTGGAAACATAAAGCATGGAAGCTGCAAACTAGGGAGCCGGTTCGCCGGATGCAAGGCGATCAGGCGCCCTCGGAAAGCCTTCGCCAGGCGAAGGCGAGAAACACGCCCGCAAGGGCCGCCGCGAGCCCAAACCAGGTAATCGCGTAGCCAAGATGGTTGTTCGGGAAATCGACCCGCGTTTCGCCGCCCTGCGGCAGCTTACTTGGGTTTATCGTGCCGTCGGAGTCGATCAAGAATGGCGCCACACGTTTCAGTTTCAGTGTCTTTGCGATTTCAGCGGGATCGCGGCGGTACCAGTTGTTGTGCGAGGGGACATTCTCCGGCGCGAACCAATTGGCCTGCTCGGGCATCCGCAGCGGCCCGGTCACGGTGACCTGTCCCGCGAGCAATCCGTGCTTGCGCGTGTCGGCGTCGCGATAGGCGAGCGGGACAAAGCCACGGTTCACGATGATGACGCTGCCGTTTTGCTGCACGAGCGGAGTCAGGATCCAGTAGCCCTGCCCGGAGAGATTGCCCTTCGGCTTCGACAGCACGGTGAAGACCGCCACCTCGTATTCGTGCTTGTAGGTGCCGGTTACACGCACGCGCCGGTATTCGTCGGTCTTGGCGTTGACCTTCGGCCACTCCGCTTCAACGGGTGCCGGCACGGAAGGCGCGCTCATGCGCGACTGGATGCGTGCGATCAGCTCGTTCTTCCACTCGAGCCGGTCGAGTTGCCAGAAGCCGAGCTTCAACAGGATCGCGATGCCGGCTGCGGAGAACAGCGCCGGTAGAATCAGACCCCGTGTCGCGCTTGCGCGTCTTACGGCTGTTCTTTTTGGAATCGGCTTTCCTCCGCCTGGTTCCGGTACTGCAGCGCGATCAATACGCCCTTGAAGGGACGAAGGAGTCCGAGCGTAACGGCAAGCATCAGCGGAATCCACAATGCGGCATGGACCCAATAAGGCGGTCGCCAGAAGATTTCCGTGACGAGTGCCAGCCCGACAACAAGAAAGCCCGCGACCAGGATCACGAATACCGCCGGGCCGTCGCCCGCGTCGGCGAAGCTAAAATCGAGGCCGCAACGCTCGCATGTTTTCGCTGGCGTGAGATAGCCGGAGAACAACCTGCCATTGCGGCAGCGCGGACACCGGCAGCGAAGGCCGGCCGCGAATACCCCCGCGCGGGACAGGCCGTCCGTCATGGCCCGCCCCGCCTACGGGATCAGTGCGGAACGGGCGTGCCTGCGCCCCAGACATAGATGAAGGCGAACAGGAACAGCCACACCACGTCAACAAAGTGCCAGTACCAGGCAGCCGCCTCGAAGCCGAAGTGATGCTCCGGTGTGAAATGACCGAGATAGACGCGGTAGAGGCAGACGGCGAGGAAGATCGTTCCGATCAGGACATGCGCGCCGTGGAAGCCGGTGGCCATGAAGAAGGTGGATCCGTAGATGTGGCCCGAATAGGTGAAGGCCGCATGCGCGTATTCGTAGACCTGCACGCAGGTGAAGAGCGCACCGAGAATGATGGTGAGCCAGAGGCCCTGCTTCAGGCTCTTGCGGTCGCCTTCGATCAGCGCGTGGTGCGCCCAGGTCACCGTCGTGCCCGACGTGAGCAGGATCAGCGTGTTCAGGAGCGGCAGGTGCCACGGGTCAAACGTAGACTTGAAGCGCGCATCCTCGGTGGGCACAGGCGGCCACTGACTGCCGGTGAGTTCGCTGCGCATATACTGTTGGACGTCGCCGGGATTCAGCGCCACTTCGAAATAGGCCCAGAACCAGGCCACGAAGAACATCACCTCGGAGGCGATGAACAGGATCATCCCGTAACGGAGATGAAGCTGCACGACCTTGGTGTGGTAGCCTGTATTCGCTTCGATCACGACGTCGCGCCACCAGGCGACCATGACGTAAAGGATGATGATGATGCCCGCGATCGCGATCAGCGGCGTGCCGCCGCGCATCCAGTAGACGCCACCGGCGGTCACCAGCAGCGACGCGAAGGCGCCGATGAACGGCCAGGGACTTGGATCGACCAGGTGGTAATCGTGATGCTTGGTGTGGGCGTCAGCCATTCTCGTATCCCCTTAGACCCTCAATTCAACCTATCAGCACGGGCAGTTGCCGCCCGCAAGCCTCGATCGACACTCCATTCCCGCGTCACATCGGCGCTCGCGAACTGCCTGTGGATGCGAGCGGCTCGGCGGCCTTTTTCACGGGGAAAAACGTATAGGACAGCGTGATCGTCGTGAGCGATTTCAACTCCGGGTCGTTCTCGATCTCCGGATCGACGAAGAAGGCAACCGGCATGTCCATCTTCTCGCCACCGGAAAGCGTCTGCTCAGTGAAGCAGAAGCACTGCATCTTGATGAAATAGTAGCCAGCGGTCGGCGGCGACACATTGTAGGTCGCCGTGCCGTTAGTCGCGTTCTTCGCGTGATTGACGGCGGCGTAATGCACGAGCTTCGTTTCGCCGACCGCCACCTCAACCTCGCGCATCTCCGGCCCGAACGCCCACGGCAGACCGGGCGCCACGTTGGCGTCAAAACGGATTTTCATGCGGCGCTCGATCGGCGCGGACGGGGCCGTGCTTGAAATGCGCGGCGTGCCGCCGAAGCCCGTGACGCGGCAGAAAAGATCGTAGAGCGGGACGGCTGCAAACGACATGCCGACCATCGCGCCGACGAACACGAAACAGGTGAGCGCCACGCGGCGGTGTTTCGCTTTCAGTTCTGGATTCGGGTTGCGCGAAATCATGCCTGGATGTCCCGCTCACATCGGCCGGTTCATGATAATTTGCGGGCCGAGCTTCACGATCGTCACCACATAAAACAGGATCGCAAAGCCCGCGAGCAGCAGCGCAATCGCCATCGAGCGATTGCGCTGCCGGCGGCGCTGTTCCGCCGAAAGCACGATGCCGTTCTGCTTGCGCGCCGGTTTCTTTGCCATCAGCGTGCCATCGGATCGACGAGCAGCAGTGCGAACAACAAAAAGAGATACAGAATCGAGTAAGCGAAGAGATGCCGCGCCGCACGGCTCGCATGCGCTTTCGCGCCACCGCGATAAACCCCGATTGCGAAATGAACGAAGATCGCGCCAAGCACGAAAGCGCCCGCACCGTAGTACAGACTTGCATAGCCGAGCAGCGTCGGCGCAATCCCGAACGCGGCCATGATGACCGAGTAGATCAGAATCTGCTTCCGCGTTTCAGCGTCGCCAAGCACGTTCGGCAGCATCGGCACGCCGGCGCGCGCATAATCGCTCTTGCGCTCAAGCGCCAGCGCCCAGAAATGCGGCGGTGTCCAGAAGAAAATGATGAGGAAGAGGATCACGCTCTCGAGGCTGATCGTTCCCGTGGCCGCCGCCCAGCCGATCATCGGCGGGAACGCTCCGGCCGCACCGCCAATCACGATGTTCTGCGGCGTCGAGCGCTTCAGCCACATCGTGTAGATGACGGCGTAGAAAAAGATCGTGAAGGCAAGCAGTGCTGCCGCAAGAAGACCCACGAACAGGCCAAGCATCAGCACGGACGCGACCGAGAGCATCAGTCCGATCGCGAGCGCCTCGCCCGGCTCCACGCGCCCCGAGGGCAACGGCCGTACCACCGTGCGTGACATCTTCGCGTCGATGTCGGCGTCCCACCACATGTTGAGTGCGCCAGAAGCGCCGGCGCCGATGGCGATGCAGAGCAGTGCGGTGAACCCCAGTACCGGATGCAGGTCCGCAGGCGCCCGCACAAGGCCGACGAGTGCCGTGAACACGACCAGCGACATCACGCGCGGCTTCAGCAGCGCGAAGTAATCGCTTACGTCGGCCTGGCCGAAGCGCTCGGCGGCGCCCGCAACACGGTCTTCCAGCAATGTTTCCGTCGCGTGCGACATGGTACGGACCACTCCAACGAGGGGACTCGCGTCCCCTCACAAACGCCAACCGGCGGCGCCGGCCCCGTTACTTGACCTTCGGCAGCACTTCAAACGTGTGGAACGGAGGCGGCGAAGAGACCGTCCACTCCAGCGTCGTTGCACCCACGCCCCAGGGATTGTCCGCCGCCTTCTGCTTGCGCACGAAAGCATGGATGATCGTGATGAAGAACACGGCCAGGCCGAGTGCAGACAGATAAGCGCCCATGGACGAGATGTAGTTCCAGCCCGCAAACGCATCCGGGTAATCGACATAGCGGCGGGGCATGCCGGCGAGACCCGAGAAATGCTGCGGGAAGAAGATGATGTTGACGCCGATGAAGGTCGTCCAGAAGTGCAGCTTGCCGAGGAATTCCGAGTAGTTGTAACCCGTCATCTTCGGGAACCAGTAGTACCAGCCGCAGAAGATGCCGAAAGTGGCGCCGAGCGACATCGTGTAGTGGAAGTGCGCGACGACGTAATACGTATCGTGCAGCGCGCGGTCGATGCCCGCGTTCGCGAGCACGACGCCGGTGACGCCGCCGACCGTGAACAGGAATACAAGACCAATCGCGAACAGCATCGGCGTCGTGAAGCGGATCGAGCCGCCCCACATGGTGGCGATCCAGGAGAAAATCTTCACGCCGGTTGGAACCGCGATCACCATGGTGGCAGCGACGAAGTAGGCCTGCGCGGTGGCGCTCATGCCGACCGTGTACATGTGGTGCGCCCAAACGACGAAGCCGATCACGCCGATCGCGACCATGGCGTAGGCCATGCCGAGATACCCGAACACCGGTTTTTTGGAGAAAGTCGAGATCACCTGGCTGATGATGCCGAACGCCGGCAGGATCAGAATGTAAACTTCCGGGTGACCGAAGAACCAGAACAGATGCTGGAACAGGATCGGATCGCCGCCGCCGGCCGGATCGAAGAAGGTCGTGCCGAAGTTACGGTCCGTCAGCAGCATCGTGATGGCGCCCGCGAGAACGGGAAGCGCCAGCAGGAGCAGGAACGCGGTCACCAGCACCGACCACACGAACAGCGGCATCTTGTGCAGCGTCATGCCGGGTGCCCGCATGTTGAAGATCGTGGTGATAAAGTTGATCGCGCCGAGGATCGAGGACGCGCCCGCGAGGTGGAGCGAGAAGATTGCAAGATCCATCGCCGGACCGGGGTGGCCGGCCTTTGACGACAAAGGAGGATACGCAGTCCAACCGCCACCGAAGCCTTTGCCTCCGGGAGGCCCTTCAACAAACAGCGACATGATGAGCAGAATGAACGCCGCCGCGAGGAACCAGAACGAAATATTGTTCATACGCGGGAAGGCCATGTCGGGCGCGCCGATCATGAGCGGCACGAACCAGTTGCCGAAGCCGCCGATCAGCGCCGGCATGATCATGAAGAACACCATGATGAGGCCGTGCGCGGTCACGAAGGAATTGAAGGTGTGCGGGTTCGTGAAATACTGCATGCCCGGGTCTTGCAGCTCGAGCCGCATGCCGACCGACAACGCGCCACCGACCGTGCCCGCGATGATCGCGGTGATCAGGTAGAGCGTGCCGATGTCCTTGTGGTTGGTCGAATAGAGCCACCGGCGGAACCCCGTTGGCGTGTGATCGTCGTGGGCGTGAGCTGCACCGTAAGCCATTTTTTCCTACCTTGCGTCTGCTGGGTGCCGCGCGTCAGTCGCGCGCGGTGGCCACGACCACCGAACGATCGTCCGGGGCCGCTGCGTATTTCTTCTTGGCGTCCTCAATCCATGCGTTGAACTGCTGTTCGTTCACGACACGCACTGCGATCGGCATGAAGGCATGATTGCGTCCGCAAAGTTCCGAGCACTGGCCGTAGAACATGCCTTCCTTGGTCGCTTTGAACCATGTTTCGTTCAGGCGTCCCGGCACGGCGTCGATCTTGATACCGAACGACGGAACGGCGAACGCATGGATGATGCCCTCGGCGGTGATCTGCATGCGCACGATCTTGTTCACCGGGACGACCATCTCGTTATCGACGGCAAGCAGGCGCGGCTGACCCGGCTTCAGGTCCTTCTCTTCGATCATGTTGCTGTCGAACTGGAAGTTGCCATGATCCGGATAGGTATAGGTCCACGACCACTGGGCGGTGCCCGTCGCCTTCACCGTGACGTCGGCCGGCGGAATGGTGAGCTGGTCGAACAGGAGACGAAAGGATGGAACGGCGATCGCGATCAGGATGAGTGCTGGGATCACCGTCCACGCCACTTCGAGCATCGTGTGATGCGTGGTCTTCGACGGGACCGGATTGGCACGCTCGTTGAAACGCACCGCCACATAGAGGAGCAGGATCAGGACAAAGATCGTGATCAGGAAGGCGAGGATCGTCACGAACAGATGGAAGCTGTGGATTGTCTCCATGATTGGAGAAGCGGCTTCCTGGAAATCGTATTGCCACCTGGAGGGCTGGCCAAGACCAGCCTGCGCGGCGGCAGTCCAAACCGCCAGCATCGCGACTACAACACCCGCCAATTTCGTGAGCCGGAACAGTCCGGCGAGCTTCGTCATCATGCCTTATCCCCTTGGCCTTCCCCTGCGTCCGGCGCTCTCTGACGGACCAAGCCGGAACGTATCGAATTTAAGGGGCAAGCTAGCATCTAGCCCCTCGTGACGGAACGAAGCGGGTGGCGGCTTGTTGCCGCGCATGTCCAGTTCAGAGCAAAAATCGCTGAAATCGCGGCTCCGCGGACGACCGTTTTCCCAAGAACCATAATTTCTTAACCCTCGCAACGCACTGTCGGGTTTTGGGGGACGGACGCGCGGGCCGCGCAGGCCTCTCCTCCAGCCTTGCCCCCACGGGCCGGGAAGTGCCGCATTCTTGACATGGACAAGGGGCGATGTACCCGCGTCATTTTATGAGTTGCAGCCGCCTTGCTGACCGATTCGCGGGCGGAGGAGATCGGATGGCTTTCACCCTTCCGGGCATGCGTGCGCTGCTCCCCGCGCTCGCGATCTTGCTTGCACTGCTGATACCGGCCACCCGCGCCACCGCGCAGGGTGTCGTCCGCTCCGTGCATGGCGACTGGCAAATCCGCTGCGACACACCGGCCGGTTCCCGCTCTGAACAATGCGCGCTCATCCAGAGCGTCACCGCCGAAGACCGTCCGAATGTCGGCCTAACCGTCATCATCCTGAAGACCGCCGACCAGAAGAGCCGGTTGATGCGCGTGCTGGCGCCGCTCGGCGTGCTGCTTCCATCGGGCCTTGGCCTCAAGATCGATAATGCTGATGTGGGCCGCGCCGGCTTCGTGCGCTGCCTGCCCAACGGCTGCGTGTCCGAGGTGGTGATGGACGAAAAGCTGGCCGGCCGCATGAAGACCGGTCAGCAGGCAACCTTCATTATTTTCCAGACCCCCGATGAAGGCATCGGAATTCCGCTGAGCCTCAATGGCTTCGGCGCGGGCTACGACAAGCTTCCCTGAGCTTGCAAATTTCAGTCGCGCCCGGGGCCGCCGAGACGATTCACGATTAGCGCGGCAGCCGCCGTGATCGCGATCAGCACCGCCATCGGCAACGCGGTGCGCAGGTGCAATACACCTTCCAGCACAGCGACCACCGCACCCGAGCCGAATTGCAGCGCGCCGAATAGTGCGGTCGCACTCCCCGCCTTGTGCGGATAGGGATGCAGCGCCAGCGCCAGCGCATTGGCGGGTGCGCCACCCACCATCGAGACCGTGATGAATAGCGGGATCGCAATACCCCAGAGGCCGCCAAAACCGGTCCATGCGTTGATCAAGAGCGCGATCGCCGCCGCAAGATAAACCGTGAGCCAGACCGTCAGTAGCTTCTGTGGAGAATATCGCTTCAGCAGCCACACATTGAGCTGCGACATCGCCACGAGACCGACGGCATTGGCTCCGAAATAGAATCCATATGCCTCGGGCGACACGCCGTAATAATCGATGAAGACGAAGGGCGAGCCGGCGATATAAGCAAACAGCCCGGTGAAGACGAGCGAGGCGGCGACGATGTGCGCCATATAATGCCGGTCGCAGATCAGCTCGGCATAGGAAACGAGTGCCGGGCGCAGCCCGCCGGATGTTCTTCTTGAATGTGGGAGCGTCTCGGGCATCCAGAAATATGTGACCGCGAGCATCGCGATGCCGGCGAGGGCAAGCATCCAGAAAATCGCCCGCCAGCCGAAGAACACCAGAATCTGTCCGCCGACCAGCGGACCGATGATCGGCGCAACGCCAAGCACGAGCACGAGCATCGAAAAGAACCGCGCCATGTCGGCGCCGTCGTAAAGATCGCGCACGGCGGCGCGCGCGACCATCAGACCCGCGCAGGCGCCGACCGATTGCATCAAGCGCGCAATCCAGAAACTCCCGATATTCGGAGCAAGCGCACAGGCGGCAGACGCCACGATGAACAGGCACAGCCCGAACAGCACGGGTCCCTTGCGGCCGTAGCGATCCGAAATGGGTCCATAGAAAAGATGACCGGCACCCATGCCGAGAAAGAAGGTGGACAGTGTCCCCTGCACCGACGCGGGGTTGGTCGCGAATTCGCGGACGAGAGCCGGAAACGCCGGCAGATAGGCATCCACCGCGAGCGGGCCGAGACCGGTGAGCGCGCCAAAAATAAAAATCAGGCGGACGCGCAATTCTGTTGCGATGCTCATCCGATTTGATCAGTAGGCGAGTTTCTTGAAAACGGGATCGACCGACCCGTTCCATTCGTCGCGGTAGAGCGACAGGAGTTCGTCGGCAGGCGTTGTTCCCCGCTCCACGATCTCATCAAGCGGATTGAGGAAATAGCTTTCATCCCTGCCCGCGCGATCGAGCCGCCTGCGCCGCTTCAGGCCTTCGCGGGCGAGCGATACCATCTCGCGCGCGAGGCCCCGCGCCTTGCGGTTCGCAATCGACGCCTTCATGCCCTCGCGCGGAACGTCGTCGCGCAGTTTCTGCCGTTCCTCGGCGGTCCAGTTCATCACGATGTCCCAGGCCGCATCGAGCGCTTGCTGGTCGTAGAGCAGTCCCGTCCAGAGCGCAGACAGCGCGCATACCATTTCCCACGGGCCGCAGTCGGCCCCACGCATTTCCAAAAAACGCTTCAGGCGCACCTCAGGAAATGTCGTGGTGAGATGATTGGCCCAGTCGGACATGGTCGGACGCCCGCCCGGCAGATCGGCTAGTTTTCCGGCCATCAGGTCGCGGAAGGATTTTCCGGCTACGTCGATATATTTGTCGCCGCGCTTCACGAAATACATCGGCACGTCGAGCGCATAATCGACCCAGCGCTCGAAACTCATTCCGTCCTCGAACGCCCACGGCAACATGCCGGTGCGATGCGGATCGGTGTCGCGCCAGATTTCGGAACGGAAGGAAAGAAATCCGTTCGGTTTGCCTTCGGTGAACGGAGAATTCGCAAACAGCGCCGTCGCCATCGGCTGCAAGGCGAGGCTTACCCGCAGCTTCTTCACCATGTCAGCTTCCGAGGAAAAATCGAGATTGGCCTGCACCGTGCAGGTGCGGAACATCATGTCGAGGCCGAGCGAGCCTACCTTCGGCATGTAATTCGACATGATCTTGTAACGGCCCTTCGGCATCACCGGCGTCTCCGCGCGGGTCCATTTCGGACTCATGCCGATGCCGAGAAAGCCAAGACCTAGCGGCCGGGCCACCTCGCGCACCTGGGCAAGGTGCGCGTTCAGTTCCGCGCAGGTTTCATGGATCGTTGAAAGCGGCGCGCCGGACAATTCAAACTGGCCGCCCGGCTCCAGCGAAATCGCGCCGCCGCCGGTGACATCCGCAAGACCAATGATGTGCTCGCCTTCCATGATCGGTTCCCAGCCGAGCAGGAGTTGCATGCCTTCCAGCAATGCCCGGATGCCGCGGCAGCCGTCATAAGGCACCGGCTTCAGATCGGCGACGGTGAAGGGCAATTTTTCATGCTCGGTGCCAATGCGGAATTTTTCGCGCGGCTTCACACCCGCCTCGATCCACGCGACCAATGCGTCGCGCGACTCGATCGGAGTCATGTCGATCTGGTCGCGGGCCATGCGGAAAATCGCTCCGGCGGGAATAATCAAACGAACGGAGGCCGGACCATACACAAGCCGCTGGTCCCGGGACAGTCACCCGCCCCGCATCCGGTGCTGCATCACTGCAGCGTTGCTTCCACCAGCCACGACTTCACCGCCTGAAACGCCTGACCGCGGCTGCCGGTGCGGTGCTCTGCCTCGCGATAAACGGCGATTTGAACGTCGGCGCTGGTACCCGTTTTCACGATGTCGCGGGCACTCGCCACCGGCTCCGCGCAACCGAGTTCTTTGGCGTCCTCCGCGATTTCCACGATCAGATTTTCGATCACTTCGGAGAAAGCAATGGCCTGCGTCTGTTTCTTATCCACGAAACTTCCGTGAATTCCGTACCGCTGCGCACGCCATTTGTTTTCCGTAGCGATGGCATAATCGACAACGCCCAGATCGGAATTCACCTCGGGATTGCGGCAAAGGTAGCGCATGAGCGAGCGATAGATCGCGGCAATCGCGAGCGTATCGGAAACGCGCGTGCAACTGTCGGGTGCACGCAGCTCCAGCGTCGGATGCTTCAGCGAAGGACGCAGTGCCCACCATACGTAGCTTGAGTCCTTGATGACGCGCGCTTCCACGAGGGTCGCAATGTACTGATCGTATTCTGCCTTGTTCGCGAACATCGGCGGCAGGCCCGTGCGCGGAAGTTCGTCATAGGCGGCAAGCCGATAGCCCATCAGGCCGGTGTGACGCGAGCGCCAGAACGGCGAAGATGTTGCAAGCGCGATCAGCACCGGAACATAAGGCGTCATGCGGCGCATGATTTCAACGCGCCGCTCCGGGTCCGGCAATTCCACATGCACATGCAGGCCGCAGAGCAGATTCCGCTCGCCGAGCATCTGCAAGTCCTGCATCACCTCGTCGTAACGGACGGCTCGGGTTTGCTTGGCCTCGGTCCAGGTAGCGGTCGGATGCGTGCCGGAGGCAAAGACGGATAGGCCGTGTTCCGCCGCCACCGCTCCCACGGAACGGCGCAATTCGCGAAGTTCGACATGCGACTCCTGAATGGAGATCGAAGGCTTGGTCATCACCTCGATCTGCGCCTGCAACATCTCGCGCGTCACTGACGATCCGAGATCCTTCTTCAACGCAAGGATAAACCTGGACGGCACCTTGCGCTGCACCGAGCGGCTTTCGGCATCGACAACGAAATACTCTTCCTCGATCCCAAATTTAAAGTCATCCGTCATCGGCTGCCCTCTTCCACTCAGCGGCGAGTTTTTTTGAACGCCAGTTTTTTTGTGATTGACGAAAACCCTGACGCCAAACGAGCCGGAAATGAGGCGCGGGTTAAAGCCAGAGCCAACGCACCCGGCTTCAAAAGGTTTCCGGCGTATTTTGTGTGTGGATTTCTCTGGTATTACCGGCCGCGCCAGTCCCCGAGCACGGATTGCACGAGGGTAAGTGCGGCAACCGCCGCCGTGTCGGCCCGCAAAATCCTTGGTCCCAGCGACAGCCTGATGACACCCGCCTTTGCAAGAAGATTGCGGCGTTCTTCATCGGAGAAACCGCCTTCCGGTCCGACCAGCACGCAGATTTTTTCCGCGGCATGCGCGCACAATGCCTCGATGGGAGAGGCCGACTCCGATCCCTCATCGCAAAAAACCAGCGCGCGGCCGGCGGGAAATTCGCGCAGCCATCGCTCGAACGGCTGTGGTTCGACTACGGCGGCAATCGAAAGCACGCCGCATTGCTCGGCGGCCTCGATCACGTTCGCGCGCATGCGGTCGAGATTCACGCGCGCGACCTGCGTGTGCTGGGTCAGCACCGGCACAAGGCGGGAGACACCCAATTCCACCGCCTTCTGCACCATGTAATCGAGCCGCGCGTGCTTTAGCGGCGCGAACGCATATTCGGGACCTGTAGTGGTCGGCTGCAATCTTGTCTGCACGTCGATGGTGAGCGAGGCCTCGCGCTTGCTCGCAACTGCGAGATGGGCGCGCCATTCTCCCTCCCTCCCATTAAAGACAAGGACCGCGCTGCCCGGTGCCAGCCGCATCACGTTCAGGAGATAGTTCATTTGGTCGCGTGAAAGCGCGATCCCGGCGCCGGATTGCAACGGCTGATCGAGGAAAATACGGGGCGTGCGAAAATCAGGCCGCATGGCCTATCCATGCCAGAAATTACCGCCCCGATCTTGCCCCATCTGTCGGGCTTTGGTTACGTCCATTGTTAAGGAAGCCGGTCCAGTATTGAAAACCGGCTTGGAGAAGTCCCGGAATGAAGGTTTCGCCCTGGCTACTGGTTTTCGGATTCGCGCTTGCCGCGGCGGGCGCTTCTTATTCCTATGGGCAAGCGCTCGACCCATTTACGATGAACCAGATGGGACCCGGCGCCGGCGCTCCGAAGAGCCCCGGCATCGATTGCAACGCCGAGTTCGGCAAGCGCAACGCCGAGATGCAGAAGCGCGGTCTCGCGTTGAAGACCGCGAGCGAGCGCAAAGCCAACGTCAAGGACGCGTGCGCACTCTTTCGCCGCTACACCGCGAGCGAAACCGACATGATCGAGTTCCTGAAAAAATATACCGGCCCCTGCCAGATCCCGCCGGAAATCCTGAAGCAGATGAATGCCAATTATTCAAAATCCGCGATGATGCGCGACCAGGTTTGCAAGGCCGCCGCGGGACAAGCCGCGGCTCCTCCGCCCCCGCCGCCGAGCCAGGGCTTGAGCGGTGCACTGGGTGGCTCGGGCGGACCTGCACCCGAGACCCCCGGCGGCAGCGGCGTTTTCGATTCGCTCACCGGAAACGTGCTCCGGCAATGAGCAGGACGCCGGGCGCGTTCCAGCCGGTCGCCGATTCCACCGGCAACTGGGTCGATCGGATCGCACCGGGTTTCACCCGGCCCTATCTGCGCCTTGCACGCCTCGACCGGCCGATCGGTTCGTGGCTGCTCCTGATGCCCTGCCTCTGGTCCACGCTGATGGCGGCGGTGGCCGAAGGGCGCCGCTGGCCTTATCCGTTTTTCCTGATCCTTTTTTCTATCGGTGCTGTGGTGATGCGCGGCGCCGGCTGCACCTGGAACGACATCATCGACCGCGACATCGACGCCAATGTCGCGCGGACGCGCTCGCGTCCGATTCCCTCGGGACAGGTCAGCGCCAAGCAGGCCTTTATCTTTGCCATTGCGCTTTCGCTGACCGGATTTCTGATCCTGATCCAGTTCAACTGGTTCGCGATCGCGACCGGCATCGCCTCCCTATTAATCGTGGCGCTTTATCCGTTTGCAAAGCGGGTGACGTTCTGGCCGCAATTCGTGCTCGGCCTCGCCTTTTCGTGGGGCGCGCTGATGGGCTGGGCGGCGGTGTTCGGACGGCTCGATCCGGTTGCGTTCCTTCTCTACGCCGGGTCGATCGCATGGGTGATCGGCTACGACACGATCTATGCGCATCAGGACCGCAGCGACGACGAACTGATCGGCGTGCGCTCGACCGCGCGGCTGTTCGGGCTTGAGACCAAACCGGCGCTCATTCTTCTTTATTCGGCGGCGGTTTTTCTGATCGGTGTTGCGGGATTACTCTCGGGCGGCGGCCTGTTCATGCTGGCGGGACTGGCTGCCTTCGCCACGCATCTAGCCTGGCAAATATTTCGGATCGACGTGCATGACTCGTCGCTTTGTCTCGCGCTGTTTCGCTCCAATCGCGACGCGGGACTGCTGCTGTTCGCGGGATTGCTGATCGACGTAATCGCCGGATCGCCGGGCGCGTTCTTCTGGCGCTAGTCGCGGGCGATAATCTCGCGCTCATCGCGATGCACGACGGCATCGCAATAGCGGATGGCGCGGTTGCGGCGCCTGAAGATTTTCGGGCGGCGATGGCGCAATGCCGAATGGCGCGGACGGCGCCGCGTACTGTCTCCGGCAAACAGCTTGCCGGCTGTCTCGACCGGCTCGCGCAATTCGCCGTTCTCAGCCATGACGAGCAGCTTCTGCCCGAGCATCTTTCCCCACAGCTGCCAGTCGGCGACCAGCGTATCGGCCTCGTCCGCGATTTGCAGGGGTACGCTCAGCGCGGCATCGCGATGTTCCAGAACAAGCGCGATACAGGGCACGGCTTCCACCGCGACCAGTTTCACCGATACGCCGAGATACGCATGCAGTGGAAGGTTTAGCCGCATCTGCACGCCGCGCACCGTACGCCTCAACAGGACGCGATGCCGGTCGATTTCGACCGTGCGCATGCGGCCGTCGGCGGTTTCGTCGGCCGCGCTGAAACGTACCGGCAGATTGCGGGGGTCGAGCTGCACGACGCAGCTCGACCCGGCGGACATGCTCCCGCCGTTTCCGATTTGACGCCTCAATTCCGTCTCCCCGCCGGATATTTTGTTTTTCCGGCTTGGATGGATCGTGGCAGAAAATCCGCAGGATTCGCTTAAAGGAGCTGGTTAAACAGGGGTTGCCGTGAGTAGTTTGGAAACCATGAAGCAGTCAGACGACAGCGGCGCCGAGATGAGACAGTTTCACGACATCACGCAGGAACTGGCCGCCGCTGTAAGCGAAGCGGGTGCGATCGCCCTGAAGATGTTCCGCGAAGGATGCCGGAGCTGGACCAAGGCGCATAACTCTCCGGTAACCGAAGCCGACATTGCGGTCGATGAACGGTTGCGAGCGAGGCTGTGCGCGTACCGTCCGTCCGCCGGCTGGCTCTCGGAGGAGACCGCCGACGCGCCGGACCGCCTCGGGAAAAGCGAAACCTGGGTGGTCGATCCGATCGACGGCACGCGCTCGTTCGTGAGCCGGCTGCCCGACTGGTGCATCTCGGCCGCGTTCGTGGTGGACGGAAGGCCCGCGGCCGCCGCGCTCTACGCCCCGGTCACGGATGAGCTTTATCTCGCCACCATAAATCGGGGGGCGACCAGAAACGGCATCGCGATTGCTGCAAACTTGCGCAGCGTTTTGACGGGTATGAAAATCGGAGGGCCAAAAAGCCGGATCCGCCATCTGGAAAAAAGCGGATTAAACCTCGCTGAGAGGCCGCGAATTCATTCGCTGGCGCTTCGGCTTGCACGCGTTGCATCGGGCGAACTCGATGCCGCATTAGCGGGCGCAAACAGCCACGATTGGGACCTTGCGGCAGCCGATCTAATCGTACATGAAGCGCGGGGGGTGCTGACGACGATCCACGGCGATTTGCCGAACTATAACCGCGCCATAACCGAACATCTGGAACTGGCCGCCGCAGGATCGGAACTTCATCCCTTGCTGCTCGAAGCCCTCGCCCCCGGCACGGCAGCAAAGAACCAATTGCTGCAACGCTACACGGGAACGACAGAGTGACACCCACGTCCGACAAGACACCCAAACAACTGCTCCACCTCGTTCTCGGCGGCGAGCTGATCGACATCAACGGGACGGAGTTTCGCGATTTGGAAAAGGTCGAAATTGTCGGTGTCTATCCGAGCTACGCTGCCGCATACGCAGCCTGGCGCGCGAAGGCGCAACAGACCGTCGATAATGCCTTGATGCGGTACTTCATTGTGCACCTGCATCGTTTGCTGGACCCTGAAACCGATACCACCCGCCGTTCCGGCTGAGTCGCGGATATGCGGAAGATGTGGAAAAAAGTTCGCAAGTCGCGGACCTTTCAGATCGCACTGGGCAACATCCTGGCGTCGTATCTGAAGCTGGTCTGGCGCACATCTTCGCTCACCATCGAGCCGCCGGACCTCTATGATCGTGTCGATGAGGCAGTTCCCTTCATTCTGACGTTTTGGCATGGGCAGCATTTTCTGATGCCATTCGTCGCGCAGCCGCATCATCAGGCCAAGGTCATGATCTCGCGCCATGCCGATGCTGACATCAATGCCATTGCCGCCGAGGCATTCGGCATCGGCACCATCCGCGGCTCGGGCACGCACGGGAAGGACATTTTGCGCAAGGGCGGCATTTCTGCGACGCAGGAAGCGATCCAGACGCTCCGCGACGGCATCAATGTCGCGATGACGGCGGACGTTCCGAAAATCTCGCGCATCGCGGGCTTCGGCGTCATCACCATCGCGCGCTATTCGGGCCGCCCGATTTATCCGGTCGCGATCTCGACGAAGAAACGCAAGATCGCAAGGAGCTGGGACAAGGCAAGCATTCATCTGCCATTCGGCCCGGCCGCGATGGTCGTCGGCGAGGCAATCCTTGTTGCCGCTGACGCCAGCAACGAACAGCAAGAAGCCGCGCGCCAGCTTTTGCAGCAGCGGCTGAATGAAGTGACGGCGCGCGCCGAAGAACTTGTCGGCAGGCTTCCGCAACAAAAAGGCGAAGCCGATGCAGGGTAGGAGTTCGCTTCCGGTTTCCTTGCGGGCCTATCGCGGACTGACCACGTCCGTGACCCCGCTGGCCGGTGCGATGCTGAAGTGGAGACTGCGAAACGGCAAGGAGGACCCCGAGCGCGTCGCCGAGCGGCGCGGCGTGCCGAGCGCGGAAAGACCCCCCGGCCCGCTGGTGTGGGCGCACGCGGCAAGTGTCGGCGAAGTGATTTCCATTCTGCAGCTGATCGAGCGAATCCATGCGCGCGGACTATCCGTGCTGCTGACTTCCGGCACGGTCACGGCGGCGAAACTCGCCGAGCGGAGACTGCCCGAGGGCGTCATCCATCAATTCGTCCCGCTCGACATGCCGTATTTTATCCGAAACTTCCTCAATCACTGGCAGCCCAATCTGGCACTCATCGCGGAGTCGGAGTTGTGGCCGAACCTGATTACGGAGGGACGCCGGCGCAATATCCCCTTTGTCCTTGTGAACGGCCGCTTGTCACCGCGTTCCTATCAGCGCTGGAAGTTGTTTGGCCGGACGGCGAATGCCCTGCTCTCGCAGATCGATCTTTGCCTCGCGCAGGATTCAGAGGACGCCGAGCGCTTCTCCCGCCTTGGCGCGCAACGCGTGCTCACCACCGGCAATCTCAAATTCGACGTTCCGCCGCCGCCCGCCCAGCCCGCGGCACTTTCCGCGCTTGAGCGGGCGGCGCGGAGCCGGCCCGTTGTGCTGGCCGCCAGCACGCATGAGGGCGAAGAAGCGCTGGTGATCGAGGCACATATGCGCCTGCGTGAGGCGATGCCGGGACTTCTCACCGTGATCGCGCCACGCCACCCGCATCGCGGCTACGAGATCGCGGATCTTTCCGAAGAAATGGGTGCGGTGCCCGTCATCCGCTCGCGCGGACACCTGCCGGACCGCGGCACGGAAATTTATATCGCCGACACCATCGGCGAACTGGGGTTGTTTTACCGCATGGCGCCCATCGTGTTCATGGGCGGCTCGCTGGTGAAACATGGCGGACAGAATCCGATCGAGCCCGCCAAGCTCAACAGTGCTATCCTGCATGGGCCGCACATCTGGAATTTCGCGAATGTCTACGCCAGGCTCAACCGCGCAAGGGGAGCCGCGACCGTGACCACGGCGGAATCGCTTTCCAAGAGCCTCGCGCTGCTGCTCGACGATCCCGATCTCGTGGTGCGCATGGCGCAATCGGCGAAGGCCACCGTTGATCAGCTTGGCGGCGCACTCGACCGCACCTTCGCGGCGATCGAGCCTTATCTCATCCAGTTGCGGCTCGGGCGCTGATGCGCGCGCCGGATTTCTGGTGGCGGGAACCGGGGATCGCTTCCACGCTGCTGTCTCCGCTCGGCTTCATTTATGGCGCGGTCGCGGCCGCTCGCATGAGACGAACGGGCACGCGCGCGAACGTGCCGGTGATCTGCGTCGGCAATCCCACCGTCGGCGGCGCCGGAAAAACGCCGGCGGCACTCGCGCTGGCGGCGATCCTGAAAGACCTCGGTGAACAACCTTTTTTTCTGACCCGCGGTTATGGCGGACGCATTCAGGGGCCGGTCGTCGTCGATCCTCGCAAACACGACGCACGCGAGGCGGGCGACGAGCCGCTGCTCCTCGCAAAGACCGCTCCCACCATTGTCGCCGCCGACCGGGTGGCCGGAGTGGAACACGCATCGAGATCCGGTGCCAGTGTCATCGTGATGGATGATGGCTTCCAGAACCCGTCGCTGGAAAAGGATTTTTCGCTGCTGGTGATCGACGGCGGCAGGATGTTGGGGAACGAGCGCCTGTTCCCCGCGGGCCCGTTGCGGGCGCCGCTCGATGCGCAATACCGGCGCGCGCAAGGAATCATACTCATCGGCGGCGAAAATTCAGGACGCTCTTTTCCCGATGGTGGACTGCCGGTGCTTGCGGCAAGGCTGCAGCCGGATGCATCCGCCCGCGACCTCGCGGGAAAGCGAGTGCTTGCCTTCGCGGGTATCGGCAATCCCGAGAAGTTTTTTGCCTCCCTGCGTGCAATCGGTGCCGAAGTCGTCGAGATGAAAGCATTCGGCGATCATCATTATTATTCGGCCGCCGATGCGCGTGCGCTGCTCGATACGGCAGGGATGAATTCATTGCAGCTCGTAACAACGGAAAAAGACCTCGCACGAATGCAGGGCAACCGCGCTCTCGCGGAGCTTGCCGCGACCGCGCGAGTGCTGCCGGTAAAGCTCGGCTTCGGCGATCCGGACGGGGTCCAGACCATGTTGAAAGCGGCACTGGGCCGCGCCCGCGAGACGCTCAGTCCTTGATGCTTGCAGGCTGGAAACGCCGCAGCACGATGTCCGGGCCAGAATAGGCCTCTTGCCGCTCTACGCTCCAGTATTTCAGTTCATCGAGCGGGATCGGCTGGCCGGTGACCGCACAGCGCACATAGCTACCCGGCCGGACGATGCGGTAATCGCCGTCCAGATAACGCAACTCGGCTTCGCCAGCTGCGAGTGGGATTCGCTCAAAGCGATTCATTACAAATCCGCGAGAAAAACCTGTGCTGTTCGCAAGATAATCGCTGATTTCCGGCCACGCCACCCCAAATGCCCGGACTGCGATCACAATTTCTAAAGGCCCGAAAAAGTTGCAGTTCAGCCAAAAAGGCTGCCCTGCCCTCCCTTCTCAGGCTTGCCGCGCTTCGCTTTCGGCGCACTGGGGCTTGTTTCACCCTCCGCAACGGCACCCACGCGTCCATCGGACATTTCAATCGAGAGCCGGTCGCCCGCCGAGATCGCGGCTGTTTTTCTGACCGGCACTCCATCCGCGTCGCGCACCAGTGCGTAGCCGCGCGCAAGCACCTGTTGATAGCCGAAGGCATTGAGCAACTGGCCCGCGGCGGTCAGGCGCGACCGGCGGGCGGACTGCATGACACCCTCCGCACGTGCGGCACGGGCGGAAAGCGTCGCCGTCTGGTCCCGCATGTGCCGGATATGCGTCTTGAGCGCACGCGGCGTATGCAGCGATGCGGCGCGCTCGAAACGCAGCCGGAATTTCTGCGCGTTGGCGCGAAGCGCGCGCGGCAATCGTTCGCCCAGCGAATCGAGCCGCTGGCGCGGGAGCGCCAAAACGTTGTCCGCGGTGGGAAGCCCGCGCGCAAGGCCGCGAACCTCGGCGCGGAGCTTTTCAATCAGCCGGGTCTCGGCGCCGGTGAGCCGCGCGGCAATCGCGCGGATGTTTGCGAGCAATTCGGCGCGCACCGGCACCGCCATCTCGGCGGCGGCCGAGGGCGTCGGCGCACGGCGGTCGGCGACAAAATCGATCAGCGTGAAATCGGTTTCATGGCCGACGGCGGAGATCAGCGGGATTTCGCTCGCCGCCGCCGCACGCACGACCATCTCTTCATTGAAGCTCCAGAGATCTTCCAATGAGCCGCCCCCGCGCGCGACGATCAGCACATCGGGGCGCGGGATCGTACCGCCGGGCTTTAACGCGTTGAAGCCCGCAATCGCCTGCGCGATTTCAGCCGCCGCCGTCTCGCCCTGCACGCGAACGGGCCAGACGAGCACATGGCACGGGCAGCGATCGGAAAGACGGTGAAGAATATCGCGAATGACCGCGCCCGTCGGCGAGGTCACGACGCCGATGATGCACGGAAGATAAGGAAGCGGCTTCTTTCGTGCGTCCTCAAACAAACCTTCGGCGGCGAGTTTCTTGCGGCGTTCTTCCAGAAGCGCCATCAGCGCGCCGGCACCCGCAGGCTCGATCCCCTCGATCACGATCTGGTATTTGGACGCCCCCGGATAGGTGGTGATCTTGCCAGTGGCGATCACTTCCAGCCCCTCCTCGGGCTTGAAGCGCAGCCGCCCATAGACGCCCTTCCAGATCACCGCCTCGATTTTCGCGCTTTCGTCCTTCAGCGAAAAATAGCAGTGGCCGGAGGAGTGCGGTCCCCTGAAACCGGACACCTCGCCGCGCAGCCGCACATAGGAATAGTTCTCCTCGATCATCCGCTTGATCGAGGTGGACAGTTCGGAGACGGTGATCTCCGGCAGATTGGCAAGCTCGTCTGTGGATGCGGCCATGATGGTCCGTGAATCTCCGTCGGCTATGCTACATCATCGGCCCCATGAATGTCCTTCTCATTGGTTCCGGCGGCCGCGAACATGCGCTGGCCTGGAAACTCGCGGCGAGCCCGCTGACCGGAAAACTCTATGCCGCACCCGGCAATCCCGGCATCGCGCAGGAAGCGACCCTCGTCGATCTGACCATCTCCGATCACCGTGCTGTGGAAAATTTCTGCAAGAGCCACGAAGTAGCCCTCGTCGTTGTCGGGCCAGAAGCGCCGCTGGTGGCGGGGCTTGCCGATCATCTCGAAGGTGCGGGAATCAAGGTTTTCGGGCCGAGAGCGGCGGCGGCGCAATTGGAGGGCTCCAAGAGTTTCACGAAACATATTTGCGCGGCGAACAACATCCCGACTGGAAAATTCGCGGAGTTTCACAACCGCGAAGCTGCAAAAAAATATGTCCAGCAGACCGGCGCGCCCATTGTTTTGAAGGCCGACGGGCTGCATGCCGGCAAGGGTGTCGTCGTCGCAATGACGTTGGCCGAGGCGATGGCGGGCATCGATCAGGTGTTCGACATGACCGGCAAGAGCGGCGTGCCGGTCGTCATCGAAGAATTTCTCGAAGGCGAGGAGGCGAGTTTCTTTTGTCTCGTCGACGGCGAGACGGTTTTGCCGCTTGCCTCCGCACAGGATCACAAGCGAGTGTTCGACGGCGACAAGGGTCCGAACACCGGCGGCATGGGCGCTTATTCGCCAACGCCGGTGATGACAAAAGAACTCGAACAGCGCGCATTGGAAGAAATCGTGAAGCCGACCGCCCGCGCGCTCGCGAAGGCCGGCACGCCCTATCGCGGCGTCCTCTATGCGGGCCTGATCCTCACCCGTGAAGGACCGAAGGTGATCGAATACAATGTCCGCTTCGGCGATCCGGAGTGTCAGGTGCTGATGCCGCGTCTCAAAGACGATCTGCTGACGCTGCTGCTGGCCGCCTGCGACGGCACGCTCGGAAAAATGAGCGTGCGCTGGCACGATCTATCGGCCATCACGGTCGTGCTCGCGAGCAAGGGCTACCCGGGCGAATACCAGCCGGGTTCTGAGATCAGGGGCATCGAACGCGCGGAAGCGATCGAAGGCGTCACCGTCTTCCATGCCGGGACGAAGCTCCAAGGCGGCAAACTGCTGGCTACCGGAGGGCGCGTGATGAACGTGACTGCGACCGGCAAAACGCTGAAAGAGGCGCAAAGCCGCGCCTATCAGGCCGTGGATGCAATCGACTGGCCGGGCGGCTTCTGCCGCCGGGATATCGGCTGGCGCGCGCTTGCGCGCTAGGATCGGCGCATGAGCAAGCTCGCCGATCTCTTTCCCGGATTTGAAGCGCGTCACTTTCCGACCAAGGCCGGAAACATCTTCGCGCGCATCGGCGGCGAGGGGCCGCCGGTGATCCTGCTGCACGGCTATCCGCAGAGCGGGGTGATGTGGCATCTCACAGCGCCGGAGCTTGCGAAGCAATTCAAGCTCGTAATTCCCGATCTGCCCGGCTATGGCGCGAGCGATGCGCCGGAATCCGGAGAGGGCCACTCGCCTTACGACAAGCGCTCGATGGCGGCGGCGATGGTCGAGGTCATGGGGCAACTCGGGTTTAAGCAATTTTTTGTCGTGGGTCATGACCGCGGCGGGCGCGTCAGCTACCGCATGGCGCTCGATCATCCCGACCGCGTGCTGAAGCTCTGCACCCTCGACATCGTGCCCACTTATGAAATGTGGGCGACGATCGACATGAAGCGGGCAATGAAAGTCTTTCATTGGACCTTCCTCGCGCAGCCGGTGCCGCTGCCGGAAATGCTGATCGGCAAGGCACCGCTCGAATATATGGACTGGAAGATTTCGAGCTGGAACGGAAAAAACAATGTCTCCGTATTCGATCCGCGCGCGCTTGCGCATTATCACGAAAACTTCCTGCAGCCGGCCCGCATTCACGCAAGCTGCGAGGACTATCGCGCCGGCCAGACCACGGATTACGAGCACGACGCCGCCGATGTGAAGGCCGGACGGAAAATCTCTTGCCCGATGCTGGCGCTGTGGGGGTCGAGTGGAATTCCCTCGCAGGGCCCGAGCCCCCTGGAAACATGGAAGCGCTGGGCGGACGATGTATCCGGCGGCCCGGTCGATTGCGGGCATTTCCTCGCGGAGGAAAATCCGAAAGCCACATTGGCCGCGCTGATTCCGTTCCTGACCAAGTAATCGTCTTCCCGGGCGAACGAAGTGAGACCCGGGACCACCATCCGCAATTTGCAGGCAATCCCGGCTCGCGCTGCGCGAGGCCGGGATGACGAGAGAAAAAGGCGCTACAATAAATTCATGAGCGAGATCGACCGGCAAAGCGCCTATACCGGAACAGCGAGCGTGAAGGCGGAATTCGCCTTCGACGCGGATCGCCTTACGGATTTCCTTGCGCGGGAATTACCGGACATCAAAGGCCCGCTCGAAGTACGCCAGTTCAAGGGCGGCCAGTCGAACCCGACCTATTTCCTGCAAACGCCCGCGCGAAACTATGTGCTTCGCCGCAAGCCGCCGGGGAAGCTGCTGCCTTCCGCGCACGCCATCGACCGCGAATATCGCGTGCTGGCGGCGCTGCATCCGCAAAAATTCCCCGTGCCGAAGCCACTCGTCTATTGCGAAGACGACCGCGTCATCGGCACCGCCTTCTATGTGATGGAAGCGGTGGCGGGCCGGGTGTTCTGGGAGCCGCACATGCCGCAAGCTTCCAGCACGGAGCGCAGCGGCATTTACGATTCGATGAACGCCATACTCGCGAAGCTGCACGCGTTCGATCCGGCCGCACTTGGGCTTTCAGATTACGGCAAGCCGGAAAATTACGTTGCGCGGCAGGTCACGCGCTGGTCGAAACAATATGAGGCCTCGAAGACGTCGGAAATTCCTGAGATGGATCGTCTCATCCGGTGGCTGCCGGAACATCTGCCGCCGCCGCAGCCTGCGCGCATCGTGCATGGCGATTATCGCATCGACAATCTGATCGTGCAAAGTGCCGGCACCGATGTCGCCGCCGTCATCGATTGGGAGCTGTCCACGCTCGGCGATCCGCTCGCCGATTTCACCTATCACCTGATGGCCTGGGAGATGCCCGAGGACGGCGGCTTCGGTTCGCTGCTGGGACACGATCTGCAATCGCTCGGCCTGCCGGCTCGCGATTCCTACGTCGCGGATTACGCAAGACGAACCGGCCTCGATCCACGCCCGCATCTGCCGCTCTACATGGCCTATAATTTTTTCCGCATCGCCGCCATCGTGCAAGGCATCGCGGGACGTGTGCGCGACGGCACAGCGGTCAGCGAAACGGCGGCTTCACGCGCCATCACAGTGAAACCGCTTGCCCAGGCAGGCTGGAAATTCGCGCAAATCGCCGGCGCCTGAATCAACGCCGCGCGGCGAAAAAATCCTTCAGGAGTTTTGCCGCACGCGCATCGCCGATGCCGCCATAGACTTCCGGCTTGTGGTGACAGGTCGGCTGCGCGAAGAAGCGAACGCCGGAATCCACCGCCCCGCCCTTTTCGTCGAGCGCGCCGTAATAGAGACGCCGCACGCGGGCGAATGAAATCGCGGCGGCGCACATGGTGCATGGTTCCAGCGTCACATAGAGATCGCAGCCGGTGAGGCGTTCATCGCCCAGTTTTTTGGCGGCAGCGCGAAGCGCCAGCAGTTCGGCATGGGCGGTCGGATCGCGGTCCCGCAGCGTGCGGTTGCCGGCCTGGGTAATCGCCTGCCCGTCGCGGACGACCACGCAGCCGACCGGCACCTCGCCCGCTTTCGCGGCGGCTTCGGCCTCGGCAAACGCGATTTCCATGAAATCCGGTTTCGTCATCTCGTCTCCGCAGCTTGGACATGCTAGGCGCGAGCGACTGAATTCCACGGACACCGATGAACCGCAAGCCTGAGCAAAAATCTCCCGACGGCGAACGCATTGCCAAGGTCATGGCACGCGCCGGCCTTTGCTCGCGGCGCGATGCCGAAACATGGATCGCGGCGGGCCGCGTTTCGGTGAACGGCAAGCTGATCGCCAGCCCAGCACTCAACGTGACGAAGCACGACCGCATCGTGGTGGACGGCAAGCCGCTGCCTGGGCGCGAACGCACGCGGCTGTTCCGCTATTACAAGCCGCGCGGACTGATGACCACGAACCGCGACCCGGAGGGGCGTCCGACACTCTTTCAGCATCTGCCCAAGGATTTGCCCCGCGTCGTCACCGTGGGACGTCTGGATTTCAACAGCGAAGGCCTGCTCTTGCTCACGAACGACGGCGGGCTGGCGCGCGTGCTGGAATTGCCCGCGACCGGCTGGCTGCGGCGCTATCGCGTGCGCGCAAAAGGGCGTGTGCGGCCCGAGGAACTCGACAATCTGCGAAAGGGCGTCACGGTCGAGGGAATTTCCTACGGGCCGATGGAAGCAACGCTCGACCGCGAACAGGGCCACAATGTCTGGCTCACCATCGGCTTGCGCGAAGGCAAGAACCGCGAGGTCCGCAATGTACTGCGCTCGATCGGCCTTGAGGTGAACCGGCTGATCCGCCTGTCTTACGGTCCGTTTCAGCTCGGGGACCTGAAAGAAGGCGCGGCGGAAGAAGTAAAGACGCCGATTCTGCGCGAGCAGATCAGCGGCAAACTCGCCGAGGATGCAGCCGCGGATTTCGAAGCGCCCTTGCGCGATGTAATGGCGGTGGCGAAAGCGGAGTTGCAGAATAAAAAGCCGGCGGAAAAGCCGGTTCGCAAGACACTTTCCTTGCGCGGCCCGTCGAAAGGAAAATTCCGCCCGAAGGAAAAAGACGGGCACGGTCGGAGTAAACGCGAAGCTGGAAACGTCAAGCGTGAAGGCAGGGAAAAGCACGGCGAGACTGCGCCCGTGAAGAATCAACGCGGCCCGCACAAGCGCAAGCAAGGCAGGGGCGACCGGCCCGGCCCTCGCGGAAAACGCTAAGAGCTGCGAATGCGCGTCGTCGCCGGAAAATTTCGCGGGCGAAATCTGAAAAGCCCTTCCAGCAATGCGATCCGCCCGACCGCAGACCGGCTGAGGGAATCGGTTTTCAACATTCTGGTCCACGCTTACGAGGACCCGATCACGGATGCGCGCGTGCTCGATCTGTTCGCGGGCACCGGCGCGCTCGGAATCGAAGCGCTGTCGCGCGGGGCAAAATTCGCGCTGTTCGTGGAGGAAGCCGCCGAGGCGCGGGCGCTGATCCGCGAGAATGTGGAGACGCTCGGGCTAGGCGGCATTACCCGGATTTTCCGCCGCGATGCTTCCAATCTCGGAGAAGCGCATCCGAACGAACCGTTCTCGCTCGTCTTCTGCGATCCGCCTTATGGGAAGGGTCTTGCCGGGAAATCGCTCGCCAGCGCGCGCGCTGGCAGTTGGCTCACGCCGGATGCGATTGTCGTCGTCGAGGAAAGCGTCGCCGCGAAGTTTTCCGCGCCCGAAGGCTTCGAGGAAATCGAACGGCGGGCCTATGACGATACGGAATTCGTGTTTTTGCGATTGACTTGATTTTTGTCATGCCCCGCGAAGGCGGGGCATCCAGTAGATGGTGCAAAAAAATTTCTGTCTGCGTTTACTGGATCGTCCGCTTTCGCGGACGATGACAATTATATTTCAGCGTCTTCCGAATAGCTTCTCGATGTCTTCCAGCTTCAGTTCAACATAAGTCGGCCGTCCGTGATTGCACTGGCCGGCATTCTCGGTGGCTTCCATCTCCCGCAGCAGCGCGTTCATCTCTTCCGGCTTCAGGCGGCGGCCGGCGCGCACGGAGCCATGGCAGGACATGGAGGACGCGACCGCGAGCAGACGCCGCTCCAGCGGCAACGACGCATCCCATTCGGCAAGATGGTCGGCGAGATCGCGAATGAGGCTCGCAGCATCCGTCTCGCCGAGCATCGCGGGCACTTCGCGCACGAGCACTGCACTTCCGCCGAAGGCTTCAATGACGAGACCCAGTTTCGCGAGATCATCCGCCCGTTCCACAAGATTCGCCGCGTCGTTCGCATCCAGCTCAACGACGGCGGGAACGAGCAGAATCTGCCGCCTGATGCCGTCGCGGTCGAGTGCCGCTTTCAGTTTTTCATAAACGATGCGCTCATGCGCGGCGTGCTGATCGACCAAAATCAATCCGTCACGCGTCTGGGCGACGATATAGGTCTCGTGCAATTGCGCGCGGGCGGCACCGAGCGGGCGATCCAGCAGTTCGGCGGCCACCGGAACGACATTGGCGCGCGCGTCGGTGGAGGGAGAAGCGAGCGCGTCGAACGCCTGTTGGGTTTCCTCGGCGAAGCCCGGCGCAAAGGCCGGTGCCGCCGAGCCGCGCCACGTGGAGCCTGCCCGTGCACCGCCGACATGCCGCCGCGCGAATGCAACCAGGCGATCCGCGCCCGTACTGGAAGAACGCATCGAGCCCTCGCCCAGCGCATCCTTGAGCGCGCGGATCAGGAGCCCGCGGATGAGGCCGGGGTCGCGGAAACGCACTTCGGTCTTTGCCGGATGCACGTTCACATCGACTTCACGCGGATCAATCCGGATGAAGAGCGCGACGACCGGATGCCGGTCGCCATGCAACAAATCCGCATAGGCCGCGCGCACGGCACCGATCAGCACCTTGTCACGGACCGGACGGCCGTTCACGAACAGATACTGCGAGAGCGAATTTGCTTTTGAAAAAGTCGGCAGACCGGCGAGGCCGGTAACGCCGACACCTTCACGCTCGCCCTGCACGGCTACGGCGTTTTCGCGCAGTTCGCCGCCGAGCACATCGGCCATGCGGGCGAGACGTCCCTCGTTGTCATCGGTTCGCGCGGCATAAGTGACGGGAGCGCGATCTTCGGCGACGATCGTAAACGCGACATCGGGGCGCGACAATGCAAGCCGCCGCACCGCCTCGATGGCGGCCTGCGTTTCCGCACGCTCCGTCTTCATGAATTTCATGCGGGCGGGTGTCGCAAAAAAGAGATCGCGCACCTCCACGCGGGTGCCCTCGCCCAGCGCCGCCGGTTTCACCGGATGTTTTTTGCCGCCTTCGACCAGAATTTCCCAGGCGCTGTCGGCGCCTTTCATGCGCGTGACGATGGTGAGCCGGGCGACCGCGCCGATGGAAGGCAGCGCCTCGCCGCGGAAGCCGAGGGTGGCGATGGATTCGAGGTTTTCGTCCGCGAGTTTGGAGGTCGCGTGCCGCTCGACGGCAAGGGAAAGATCGGCGGGGCTCATGCCCGCGCCATCGTCGGTGATCCGGATCAGCCGCGATCCGCCGCCGGAAAGCACGACTTCGATCCTGCGCGCGCCGGCATCGAGCGCGTTCTCGACCAGTTCTTTCACGGCGGAAGCCGGACGCTCGACCACCTCGCCGGCAGCGATGCGGTTGATGAGGATTTCGGAAAGCTGACGGACGGGCATTGTTGCAGGCCTTGGCGACTCGCTTCGTAAGCCGGAAATCTAGCCGCCGGCGTCTCTGCTTGCGAGCCGCGAGGCGATTTCATCACCGCTATTCAGCGATTAATCGAGAGAAGTACGGCCGCCACGCATCTGCTTGATATGGGAGCGATGTTTCTTGCTCTCCAGCCTTTTGCGCTTCGAGGATTTTGGCGGGCGCGTCTTGCGGCGGGGAACCGGGCGTATCGCCGCCTGCCGGATCAGTTCAACGAGCCGATCGAGAGCGTCGGCGCGGTTGCGTTCCTGCGTGCGGTACTTTTCGGCGACGATCAGGATTTCACCTTCCTTCGTAAGACGCCGACCGGCCAGTTTCGCGAGCCGCTGTTTTACTTCGGCGGGCAAGGAGGAACGAAGAAGATAGAACCGCAGCTGAACGGCGGTGGAGAGCTTGTTGACGTTCTGGCCGCCCGGGCCGGAGGCGCGCACGAAGGTTTCTTCGAATTCATGCTCGCCGATGGAAAGATGATCGTTGATGCGGATCATCAGGATCCCCCGGCGAGATATTTTTTCGCAAGCACCTTTCCTTCTTCGATCGCGGGCTGATCATAGGGATCGACGTCCAGCAGATGTGCGGCGATGATTGTCTCCAGCATGAAATGCATCATCAACGCGCCGAGGGAATGCTCGTCGAGTTTCATGAGTCCGATTGTGCGAACCGGACGGCCATTCTTCGCGAGCGTGTCGGCGGTAGCGCGGCCCTGAGCGGCGACGAGATCGCCGATGGTTTTGCCCGCCAGTCCCGGCTCGCCGGCCAGTTTCGACATCTCCGCATCCATGCGGGGCCCCTTGCCCGCGACATCGATGGTGATGATCGTGAACAGCTTGTCGGCGCGGCCATCCAGCCACAATTGCAACTGGCTGTGCTGATCGACCGGGCCGAGTGCCGGAACGGGTGTGGCACCCTTACCCTGCTTGCCGAGGCTTTCGCCCCAGAGCTGTGCCCACCAGCGGGTAAATCGCTCCATCCTGTCCGCGTAAGCCATCAGCACACGGATGGTTTTTCCTTCCGCGGCAGCGGTCGCGGAAAGGGCCGCGCCGAGCGCTGCTGGAATTTCCTTCGCGGGTTTGCCCGCAAGCAGCGGCGCGAGAACTTCCTTTGCACCCGCGCGGATCGCGCTTGCATCGAGACCCAGCAAAAGCGCAGGCAACAGCCCGACATTGGACAAAGCGGTGTAACGGCCACCGACTCCCGGGTCGTGCACCAGCAATTTGCATCCCCGCGATTCCAGCAAATCCCGCAGGCCGTTTTTCTTGCCCGCGCGCGCCGGTTCGGAAATGCCGGTTACATGATCGGAGGTTTTCCTTCCCGCCGCGTCGAGTGCCGAAATCGCCGCGATCGTCTGCATCAGCGTCTCGGCGGTGCCGCCGGATTTCGAGATCGCAACAAACCGTGTTGTCGCGAGCGGCAGGGAAGCAAGCCTGGCTTCAAACGTGAGCGGATCGAGATTGTCGGGAAAATGCAGACGCGGTTTTGTGGCGCCGATTTTCAGCTGCGCGAGCGACTGGCCGCCGAGGCTGGAGCCGCCGGTGCCGAGAATGACAACATCGGTCGCTGTTGAGAGCTTTCCCGCGCTCTCCTTCAGTTCCGGCAGGTCGTCGGTTTTTTCGGGCAGCCGCAGCAGGGGCAGCGCGTTTTTTTCGTAAGCCGTGCGCAGACTGGCGAGGGCGGCTTCCGTGCGCTTCAGATTTTCGGAGAAAGCCGCATCGTCGATGCCACCCTGCCCGATGCCGCTGTGCAGCGCCCGCTCGATGGAAATCTTGAGAATCATCCGCGCACCGGTTGTTCGGCAACGATCATCTGCCGTTTCATGGCAAGCGACGAAGCCATCACAATCAGAGTGACGAAGCCGATGAACAATGTACAGACCGCATTGATTTCCGGGGTCACGCCGAGCCGAACCTGACTGTAAATCCGCATGGGAAGCGTAGTGGCGCCGGGCCCGGTGGTGAAACTCGCAATCACGAGATCGTCGAGCGACAGCGTGAAGGCCAACATCCAGCCCGCCGCGACGGCGGGCGCAATGAGCGGCAGCGTGACGCTGAAAAACGTGCGCAGCGGCGTCGCTCCCAGATCCTGTGCCGCTTCCTCCAGGCTACGGTCGAAGCCGATCAGCCGCGACTGCACGACGACCGCGACAAAGCACATGGTGAAACTCGTATGCGCCAGCATCACCGTCCAGTAGCCGCGGTTGAGGTCGATCGCAACGAACAGCAGCAGCAGCGACAGACCCGTGATGACTTCCGGCATGACAAGCGGCGCATAGAGCATTCCTGCAAACAGCGTCCGCGAACGGAACCGGCCGAGGCGCGTGAGTGCGACCGCAGCCATGGTGCCAAGGATGGTCGCGAGCGTCGCCGACACGAAGGCCACCCGCAGCGTCACCCAAGCGGCATCCAGCAGCGCCTGATTCTGCCAGAGCGAGCCGTACCAGCGCGTGGAAAATCCACCCCAGACCGTGACGAGCCGGGAATCGTTAAACGAATAAACGATCAGGAGCAGGATCGGCAGATACAGGAACGCAAAACCGGCAACGAGTGCCGTGATGGTAAAGGGACCAAGACCTTTCCGCATCGTCTATCTCGCTTCCAGATTGCGCGCCTGGATGCGCTGATAGAACAGGATCGGAATCATCAGCACCATCAGGAGCAGCACCGCAATCGCCGATGACACCGTCCACGAACGGTTTGAAGAGAATTCGGTCCACAGGGTCTTGCCGATCATCAGCGTGTCGGAGCCGCCAAGCAGATCGGGAATCACGAATTCGCCGACCGCCGGGATGAAGCAAAGCAGGCATCCCGCAACGATGCCGGGTTTTGAAAGGGGCACCGTCACCTGCCAGAAACTTTTCCATGGCGGGGAGCCGAGATCGGCGGCGGCCTCCAGCAGCGAATGGTCCTGCTTCTCAAGAGCCGCGTAGAGCGGCAGCACCATGAACGGCAAATAGGAATAGACGATGCCCAGAATAACGGCTCCGTTGGTCGCGAGAATTTCCAGCGGCTCGTCGATGACGCGAAGCCCAATCAGCGCCTGATTGAGCAACCCATCGCGCGCGAGGATTCCCATCCACGCATAGACGCGAATCAGAAACGACGTCCAGAATGGAAGGATGACAAGCATCAGCAGGATCGGCCGCCACCCGAGCGGCGCCCGCGTCATCGCGTAAGCGACCGGATAGCCGATCAGCAGCAGAATGAATGTCGAGACCGCCGCGATCAGCAGGCTCTGCAGATAGGAATCGAGATAAAGGGAATCGCCGAGCACGAGACGATAGTTCTCGAAATCGAGTGCCGCGATCGTCCCACGCACGCCCTCGAAGCCGCGCGAAAAGTCGAGCACCGGGACGTAAGGCGGCTGCGCGGTGACGTCGTCGGAAAGACTGATCTTGAGGACGATCAGGAACGGAATGAGAAAAAAGAAAGTGAGCCACAGATAAGGAACAAGCAGAACGAGCTTGCGTCCCGTGCCGGAACGCGCGGAGTGGACACTCATTTCACCAGCACCACGCCCGCTTCGGGCGCCCAGCTCAGATAGACCTTGTCTTCCCAGGTGATCGGCTGCTCGGTGAAGCGTGTGATGTTCGGCCGCGCGGCTTTCAGGATCAGCCCGCTCTCCAGCCGCACATGATAAATGGAGAGATCGCCGAGATACGCGATGTCGGAGACAGTCCCGCGCACGCAGTTTTCCAACGCCTCGCCGGGCTTGCGTAGCGTGACGCGGATTTTTTCTGGTCGCAGCGCCAGCGCCACTTGCTGCCCGGGGCTTACGTCCCCTTCGCATATAGCGCGCAAAGGTGCGCTCATCGCTTCGCTTTGCATCAGCACGCTGTTGGCGTCGCGGGAAACGACCTTGGCTTCAATCAAGTTCACGTCGCCGACAAATTCCGCCACATAGCGCGTCGCGGGTTTTTCATAGAGGTCCGCGGGTGTATCGACCTGCGCGATGCGGCCATGATCCATGACGGCAATGCGGTCGGCGACGGTCATCGCCTCCTCCTGATCGTGCGTCACGATCAGGAACGTCGTGCCGACTTTCGCCTGCAGGTCCATCAACTCGAATTGCGTTTGTCCGCGCAGCTTCTTGTCGAGTGCGGCGAGCGGCTCGTCGAGCAGCAAGACTTTCGGGCGCTTCGCGAGCGAACGGGCGAGCGCCACGCGCTGACGCTGCCCGCCGGAGAGTTGATCAGGCTTGCGCCGTTCGTAGCCGGTCAGATTCACGAGCTTCAGCATCTCGGCGACGGTGGAGGCGATTTCGCCTTTCGGCGCGCCGTCCTGCTTCAGGCCGAACGCAACATTGTCGAACACGGTCATATGCGGAAAGAGCGCATAGGACTGGAACATCATGTTCACCGGCCGCCGGTAGGGCGGAACGCCGGCGAGATCCCTGCCCGCGAGCCATACACGGCCCTCGCTTGGTTCTTCGAAGCCGGCGAGCATCCGCATCAAGGTGGTCTTGCCGCAGCCGGACGGACCAAGCAGCGCGAAGAACTCACCTGGATAAATATCGAGTGAAACGCCGTCCACGGCGGTCACGCCGCCGTAGCGCTTGCTCACGCGTTCGAAACGGATCAGCGGGCTCGCGGCCTTGTCTTTCCAGGGAGCAAATTCGCGCCGCGCTGTTGCCAGCATTTTCGGCTGCTTGCCGGCTTGCACATCCATGCTTCAGGACCTCGAACGTCCCGGGATGATTAGCGGGGAAGCAGCCGCCGCTCAACTCCCGCCCGCGGAAGCTGGATCAAACCGCCAACTGTTCGGCCGGGCTGGCGGAACTGAAAGCCGTGCGAAGGGCAGCGATCTCATCCGCGCTCGCGGCGAGCCCGAGCTTGCTACGGCGCCACAGGACATCGTCCGCCGACATCGCCCATTCCTCGCGGCGTAGATAGTTCAGTTCGGCTTCGTGCAAATCGCCGATGATGCGGCTGCCCAGATCCTCGATGCGTTTTGCATCACCGAGCAGGGTCCAGACGCGTGCGCCATAGGAGTGGGCAAGACGCGAAAGATGCCGTTCGGCGAGAAAAGGCCGGCGGTCCTTCAATTCAGCGATCAATCCGCTGACACCTTCCGGGCCGAGTTCTCCCCCCGGCAGCGGCTCAAAGGCGGTACATTCCGGTCCGAGCGCGAACCAGTGGTGCAGGCGCGCGACTACTGTTTCCGCAAGGCTGCGGTAGGTGGTTAGCTTGCCACCGAAAATCGAGACCAGCGGCGGCTCGCCATAACGGCCATCCACCTCGAGCTGGTAATCGCGCGTCACTTCCGAGGCGTTGCTCGACCCATCGTCGATCAGCGGCCGCACGCCCGCAAAGGTCCATTTCACATGCGCGGGGGTCACCTGCGTTCGGAAGAAGGCGTTGGTGATGCGGCAGAGATACAGAATTTCCTCTGCGCTGGCGCTGACGCCGGTCGGATCGCCCTTGTATTCGACATCGGTGGTCCCGATCAGCGTAAAGTTTCCTGCATAGGGAATGGCAAACACGACACGGCCATCGTCGTTCTGCATCAGATAAGCGCGGTCATGCGCATGAAGGCGCGGAACGACCATATGGCTACCCTTGACCAGACGGACTTTGTAGTTCGAGGGCGCACGCAGCACCGTATCTAGAACGCTTCCCACCCAAGGGCCTGCCGCATTGATGAGCGCGCGCGCGGCGCACGTCTCGCGCTTGCCACGCGATTGCAGCACCAGTTGCCAAAGGCCGTCCTCGCGGCGGGCCGCGACGCAGCGGGTGCGGGGACGGATGCTGGCGCCCTTTTCCCTGGCGCTCATCGCGTTCGCCATCACGAGCCGCGCGTCGTCGGTCACGCAGTCGGAATATTCGAGTGCGCGCTGGAAACCGGGCTTCAAGGGCGCGCCGGCAGGATCGTCGGCGAGATCGAAGGCGCGGCTGCGCGGAAACTTCGTCCCGCCACCCATCCAGTCATAGAGTTTCGTACCGGCGCGCAGCATCCATTCGGGGCGCATGCCGGTCACGACCGGCATCACGAAACGCATCGGCCGCACAAGATGCGAAGCGTTGTTCAGGAGAATTTCGCGCTCGCGCAGGGACTCACGGACGAGTTTGAACTCATAATGTTCGAGATAGCGTAGGCCGCCATGAACGAGCTTGGTCGAAGCCGACGAAGTGGCGGAGCCAAGATCGTCCTGCTCAAGCAGGATTACCGACAGCCCGCGTCCCGCCGCGTCGCGCGCGATGCCGCAACCATTAATGCCTCCGCCAATGATGGCGAGGTCATAAGCAGTCATTCCTGATCCGTCCCGAACCAACTGGAAGCAATTTGACGCCTGAAGGTGACGATATCGTCAAGGCGAGATTGCGACGAGGGCGGTCATACAGCGAGAATGGGTGCGTAAGCGGAAATTTATTCCGCCCGCTCCGGTTCAAATCCGCTCGAAAACGACCGAAACCCCCTGCCCTACACCCACGCACATGGTGGCGAGCGCATGCTTGCCTTTTTTCTCTGCGAGCGCGCGCACAGCGGTACCCGCGATACGGGCGCCGGACATGCCGAGAGGATGACCGAGCGCGATGGCGCCGCCGTTGGCGTTCACGTGCTCGGCGTCATCCGGCAGCCCGAGCCCGCGCATCACCGCAAGCGCCTGACTGGCGAAGGCTTCGTTCAGCTCGATCACGTCAAAGGCGGAAATCTTCAGGCCAAGGCGCGCCATCAGCTTTTCCGTGGACGGAATCGGTCCCACGCCCATGATGCGCGGGGGCACACCGGCACTCGCAAGGCCGAGAATACGCGCGATCGGCTTCAGACCATGGGCCTTCGCGGCTTCCTCGGATGCGATGATCAGCGCCGCGGCGCCATCGTTCACGCCCGATGAATTTCCAGCGGTGACGGTGCCGGGATTGCGGAACGGCGTTTTCAGTTTCGCCAGTCCCTCGAGCGTCGTATCGGCGCGCGGATGTTCGTCCTTCTCGACCTTCACCGGACCGGCCTTGCCGCCCGGCACGTCGACCGGAACGATTTCACCGTCGAAATAGCCGCGCGCTTGCGCCTTCACCGCGCGCTGCTGCGAGCGCAAGCCGAACTTGTCCTGATCCACGCGCGACACCTGATATTCCTCGGCGACGTTTTCGCCGGTCTCCGGCATGGAATCGACGCCGTATTGGCTTTTCATCAGCGGATTGACGAACCGCCAGCCGATGGTGGTGTCATGGATTTCCGCCTGCCGCGAGAATGCTTCCGGCGCCTTGCCGATCACGAAGGGTGCGCGGGACATCGACTCGACGCCGCCCGCGATCGCAAGATCGATCTCGCCGGACTTGATCGCCCGCGCCGCCGCGCCCACCGCATCGAGACCGGAGGCGCAGAGACGGTTGATCGTGTTTCCCGGAATTGTATGCGGCAGCCCCGCAAGCAGCAGCGCCATGCGCGCGACGTTGCGGTTGTCCTCGCCAGCCTGATTGGCGCAGCCATAGAAAACCTCGTCCAGCTTCTGCCAATCAACCGACTTGTTTCGTGCGATCAGCGCCCTGACCGGAATGGCGGCGAGATCGTCTGTCCGCACTTTGGAAAGCGAACCGCCATAGCGGCCAATCGGCGTGCGGATGAAATCACAGATGAATGCGTCGCGGGCCATTTCAAAAACCTCAAGCTGCTTCGCCGTGGGCGGCCTTGGTGCGCGCGTGCAGCTCACGCAACACCTTCAGCTCCTTGTCGGTCGGCGGCGGCATTTCAGCGATCTTGTCAAAAAACTTGATCGCCCAGCCGGTCGCCTCGATCACCTGTTCGCGCGTCACGCCCGGATGCAACGAGGCTACCATCATTTCCTTAGTCTTCGGGTCCGGTTCCAGCACGCACAGATCGGTGATGACCTTGGTCGGACCCGCGGTGGTGACGCCATATTTCTTGCGGTCGTCGCCACCCTTGCCGTGGCCCAGGGATGTAATGAAATCGAGCTTCTCCACGAATGCACGCTTGGAATGGTTCATGGTAATGAAGATTTGTCCGCATGAAGTCGCAATCTCCGGCGCTCCGCCGCCGCCCGGCAGACGGACTTTCGGTTTTTCGTAAGATCCGACCACCGTGGTGTTCAGGTTCGCGAACTTGTCGATCTGCGCGCCCCCCAGAAATCCGGTGGTGATGCGTCCGCCCTGCAGCCAGTAGCGGAACATTTCCGGCACTGACACTGTAAACAGCGCCGTTTCGCATAATTCACCGTCCCCGATCGAGAGCGGCAGCACGTTCGGCTTGGTGTCGATGGTGCCGGATTCATAAATTAAAACAATATCCTGTGCGTGGGTTAGCCGCGCAAGGTTGCACGCGGCGGATGGGGCACCGATACCCACGAAACAAACATCGTCGTTCTTCAGCGCGCGCGCCGCAGCAATCGTCATCATTTCGGAGGGAGAATAATTCGCGCTCATCGCTGCACCCTCACACCGCACGCTTGGCAAAGGCGGCGAATGCGTCGGGGCCCTTGCGCATCACATGTTCATCGATCCAAGCACTGAAACTCTCGCGGTCGCGCGCGATGGTATCCCACTGCTTGTAGAACGCATTGTCACGCGTATAGTAGCCGTGAGCGTAAGACGGATGCGCGCCTCCAGGTACTTTCACAATCGAGGTTACGGTCCAGTGCGGAAGAATTACCGCGTTCGGCGAGCGCGGGCCGAAATCATCGACGATTTCCTCGACCGTCACGACGGAGCGCTTGGCGGCGAGCACGGCTTCCTTCTGCACGCCGACAATGCCTTCCAGTAGCACATTGCCGTCGCGGTCCGCCTTCTGGGCGTGAATGAACGCAACGTCGAGCTTCACCGCCGGCACCGCGGAAAGCAGTTCGCCGGTGAAGGGGCATTTGATTTCCTTGATGTTCGGATTCACCCGCGGCAGTTCCGCGCCACGATAGCCCTTGAACATTGCGAACGGCAGCCCGGCGGCGCCTGCATCGTAGGCGTTCGCCATCGCCGCGTGGGAATGTTCTTCGATCTCGATCTTGTTCGGCCAGCCGTTCTCGTAGGCGTCACGGAAACGGTGCAGCGAGCCGACCCCGGGATTGCCGCCCCAGGAAAAGACCATCTTCACCGCAGCACCCATGCCGATGAGCTGGTCGTAAATCAGGTCCGGCGTCATGCGGATCAGGGTCAGCCCCTTGCGCTTCTGCCGGATAATTTCATGACCGGAGGCAAAGGGGATCAGGTGTGTGAAGCCCTCCATTGCGACGGTATCGCCGTCATGCAAATTGGCCTCGATCGCCTCGGCGAGCTTCTGCACGACCGCCATTCAAAGTCCCCAAACCAACAAGTGGGAAGTCAAACTATTCATCGCCCTTTCATCAAGCCATTCTGATTTCATGTAAAATTGCTTGATCCTGTGGAATAAAAGCCGCTTCCCTATGGCACTACCGGCGACGGTTTACACAACACGCACTAAACGGCATTGAAATACCGGAGTTGGGCGCTCTACGGTAGACCGTTCGCAGCTCGAACATTTGAATTCAGGTTTACGGCGCGCACCCGTTCTGTGACTTAAGAGTAACGCATGGATGACTTCACCAGCCCTCGCTCGCTAACCGACGACCGTACCGATCAGCCCGACTTTGTAACGGCGCTTGCCCGCGGTCTCTCTGTGATCCGGGCCTTCGGCCCTGACACACCCAAAATGACCTTGGCCGAAGTGGCCCGCCGGGTGGACCTGCCGCGCGCCACCGTGCGGCGCTCGCTCATTACCCTTGAAACGCTCGGCTACGCCGAAAGCGACGGCCGCAGTTTCACCCTCACGCCGAAAATCCTGTCACTCGGGCAAGCCTTCCTGCCTTCGTCGCCGCTCACCACCGCCGCTCCGTCCCCTGATGGACCGGCTGGCGGAGAAGCGGCACGAAACCTGCTGGGCCGGAATCCTCGATGAGGGCGACGTACTGCTGATCGTCAATTCGCGCACGAGCCGGATTTTGACCGCCGGGCTTTCCGTGGGCAGCTGCCTCCCCGCCTCTTGCGCGGCGCTTGGCCCTGACAGCGAAGTGGAAGTCGGGCTCTGTTCGATCGCCGTACCGATCATGAACGGCCAGGACCGTACGATCGCACATTCAACGCAACCGCAGCTTCAGCACGGACGCGAGGAAGGGAAATGACCGAGCTATTCCTTCCGCAGCTCAAGCAGGTCGCCGAGAACCTTCGGCTCGCGCTTCACTGACTAGAAGCGAACGGCGAGCGCTCGCGCGCGAGATGCTCGCCAAAACTTTTCTCGCCGACGAGTTTTCCATCACGCACCACCACGCGCCCGCGCAGCATTGTGAGGGTGGGCCAGCCCGTTACTTCCAGGCCTTCATAGGGCGTGTAGTCACAGGCGTCGTGCAGCACTTCCCGCGAGATGCGGACTTGCCGGTTCGGGTCCCACAGCACGATGTCCGCATCGGAGCCTTCGGCAATCGTGCCCTTCCTCGGAAAGAGGCCATAGATTTTCGCGTGGTTGGTGGAGGCAAGCTCCACAAAACGCTCCAGCGAAATGCGGCCTTTGCCGACGCCTTCCGAAAACAGGATCGGCAACCGGGTTTCGATTCCCGGAATGCCATTCGGGACGTAGCGAAAACTTTCACGCCCGCGCGGGAAAAGCTTTCCCTGCTCGTCGTTATACCGGAACGGACAGTGATCGGAGGAAAACACCGAGAAGGTGCCGTTCATCAATCCTTCCCAGCAGGACTCCTGGCTTGCGGCGTCGCGCGGAGGCGGACTACAGACGAGCTTTGCTCCTTCGATGTCGAGACCGTTCAGGTCGGAGGCTTTCAGCACAAGGTATTGCGGGCAGGTTTCGCCCATCACTTTAAGGCCGCGCGCCTGCGCGCGTGCGATCTCCTCCATCGCCTCGCGGTTGGATACGTGAACAATCATCACCGGCACGTCGATGATTTCCGCCAAGGAGATGGCGCGGTGGGTGGCCTCGCGCTCGACTGGTATCGGCCTTGAGAGCGCGTGTCCGGTCGGCAGCGTATGGCCCGCGCGTTCGAGTTTCTCGGTAAGAAACCGGATCGCGTCGTCATTCTCGGCGTGAACCATGACCAGCGCGCCGGTTTCGCGGGCGACCGAAAGCACTTCGAGAATTTCGCGGTCGGCAAGTTTCAACGCCTCATAGGTCATGAAAATCTTGAACGATGTATATCCATCGGCCACGAGTGCGGGCAGTTCCTGCCCAAGCACCTGCTCATTCGGATCGGCGATGACCAGATGAAAGCTGACGTCGATGTAACACTTGCCTTTGGCTTTCGCGTGATACTCGTTGAGCGCGATCCGAAGCCCCTTGCCGCGTTCCTGAATGCAGAACGGCATCACCAGCGTATTGCCGCCGAACGCCGCAGCACGCGTGCCGGACTCAAAATCGTCCGCCATGGTAATGCCCGGCCCGCTCGGCTGCGCGAGATGAACATGGCTGTCGATGCCGCCCGGCATCACGATCAAGCCATTCGCGTCGATCGTTTCCTTAGCCGTGCCGAGATTCTCGCCAAGCGCGGCGACCACGCCGTCTTTGATTGCGACGTCCTGCCGCATCACACACTCATGCGTCGCGACCGTACCGCCGACGATCAAAATGTCGAATTCACTCATGCAGCCACTTTAGCTTGCTTATGGTGCTTCGTGGAGCAATCCATAGCCGACCTCAAGTAGCCTGCTAACTAGCTGTGAATGATATGAAATTCTTGTACAGGTTGTTCACCGGCTTGTAGCTTGCCAGTCACCGAATCCAGGAACAAATTTGCGTATATAACGGTCAAAAAAGTGGCGTCGTGTGAGCCCAACTTTGGGGAATATGCGGGGGATCGAATGCCTGCCAGCGCATCTTCGGCGCCAATTCTAAACTTGGTGTGTTTCCGTTCGACTCTTCTGCTCTCGGTGATTGTTGCGCTTGGGCTAGCGGTTTCTGCCCGCGCGAACGAGCTGGCAGCCGGCGACGACCTGGATGCCGCTTGCCGGATTCCGTTCGAGCGGCTGAAGGACTCCAAAACAGGAGAGCCCTTTCCGCTTTCGGCGGCACTCAACGACAACGACAAGCTACCGATGAACGTGCGGCAACGCTACATCGTGGCCGATCTGAATTCCGCGGACAAAGAGGGAATATGCCGCGGCGTGCAGGAGCATTTCACGCGGGTCGATGACCTCAGCGAATTTCCACGCCTGCGCGCGATCGCGATGTCCCGGAACATCGACCTGATCGCATTGGCGGCCGAAAATCCCCAAACTGTTCTGGCATCGATTGAAAAGTCCAGCGATGTGGCGGCACTCGCGCTCGAGCTGGAGCTGGAAGACCTAAAAAATTACGTCGATCAGGTCCATCGCTTCAAAACCGACCCGATCAATAAGGTCGGTGTCTTCAGCGGATATTGCGTTGGGCAGACCCTGAATTTCTGCGAAATCACCGATGGCAAACCGAAGCTCGTCTATCGCTTCGTGACTTCGTCCAGCCGCTGGCGTCCGCAAGTGAATGCCTACTACGCGCCAATCAACTACGTCGCTAACCGCAACTGGAGTACGGACCGCCGCTATACGCCCGCCGATGCCAAGCGCGACGAGCGGATGGGCGGAGGGCGGGCGCATATCGCGATGTTCGAGAACGGCGGCAATCCGATCGAGATGCCAAACTTCCTGCACTTCCTTCCGATGCCGGGCTATTCGGGGGAGCGCGCCAACGGCATTCATCAAATCGCGGGAGGACTCGACTCCGGCGGAACATTCGGCTCGCCGGTCAGTCTCGGCTGCATCCGGCTCAGCCGCTACGCGGCGAAACTCGCGCGCTGGTGGACGCCTCAGCAGGCGAAGTTCTTCATGTATTTCGATACGGAAGGCTATCGAAACTACGGTGACGTAAAAACCGGAAAAGCGAAGCCCTTCATCATGCCGCCGCCGCTCCAGACACGCGCACCGGAACGGTCTGATCTCTTCAGCCTGTTTGCGTTCCGGCGGTGAAGGGGGTCAGAGTGGACGTACGCGTTTTCCCCCGCAGCCGGCCCTACCGCGAAATCTGCATCCATCCATAAGCATGGGCGTACCCTGAAAGTCTCGCTGAACTAGGGATTGCAGGAAGAACAATACATCTGATCAGCGACCCTCAAGCCATCTGATCGGGCGCGGACCTCGCGATGGTCGCACCTCACGCACCCGAGTATTTCAGATCTCAACAAGGCGGTAGGAGCGTCGCAAAAGCCGCAAGGTAGCCCGCGCTCGATATCGACAATACCCCAACCGGCTTCACGGCACTGCGGACAGAGAGAAAGAATGCGCTGGCTTAGCTTGTGTGCGCAACACTCAATAACCTTCATTCGCGTCGGATTGAAATTGGCGCGCATGTCGGTCTGCAATAATGCTTTGCCGTCCGAAGATGCTTCTGCGCATCGACGAATGAGGCCATTTAGTACCGTACGCTCGCGAATTCCCTTAAAAGTTGGCCTATCGTCGAGTGACTGATTAGGGCTGACGACAATAGCATGACGCGGAAATTTCGCTCGATTAAGAAAGTCCGTGATGTCTATTGCGGCATCGACGACGAGGCTTGAAAAGTTTGTATCTTCAGAAGATACAAATTCTTTTACGACGATGCCGCGCTCATCATCAACCAGCACGATTATTTCTCGATTGATTGCCAAAAAGGGAATAGCAGGATGCGGGCCAAAACTGCCTTCCGACGCGAGGCCGATTGAAAATCGGGATGCGGTCATTCCGAGGTGAGCCTTCTCGATAGCCGTTTCCAGCATGTCCTTCTTTCGTGCAACTTCTTTGGTGAATGTTCCCAAACTATCGGTGTCTATTCCCGGGTTAACTTCCACCGTGAGTCCCAAGCGTGATTGAAGAAGCGGCACAATAACTGCGCCTTTGCCATGCATCGTGGTGAGCACGGCGCGCTTCCCGCCATATGCAGTGCGGGTTGGCATCAGAAATGATCGCGACGAATGACCTGGACGTCGCTGATCAACACAATGCCGATCTGCGTGCGGATAATTTTCTCGATGTCGACTAAGACGGCATCAAGTTCGGCGGCATCGAGTACGCACATAACGGAGATCATCCGCCCCATGTCGCCGACGAGGCCTGTGGCATCCCAACGCCCCTCGTGTCCGCTGCCCGCTTGAACAGGGAAAATGGTGTATCCGATAATCTTTCTAGTATCGAATGCCTGCACGACCTTCTTCAGCGCTGGCGCTTCGATGATCACTTCGATCTTCTTTTTCGAAAAGGTTTGCAAGATAGCGCTCACCGGATGATTTGTGTTGCGGCCCAAATGTAAAGCGGGATTCCAATCACGAGGTTGAAAGGAAATGTCAGTCCGAGGGATAAGGTAAGACCGATGGACGGATTGGCCTGCGGCATTGCCAATCGGAGGGCTGCGGGAACAGCGATGTAGGAAGCTGAAGCTGCCAACGTCATGAAGAGCGCCGCTCCGCCGGGCGACAATCCGATTGCATAGGATAGCATCGCGGCGGCAGCCGCTCCGCAAAGCGGCACCAGAACCGCGAACAGCCCTGCAGCCGCCGTCAGATACTTGCGGCCTTGCTCAAGGCCTCTGCCGACCAAGATGCCGATGTCGAGCAGAAAAAGGCATAACAGACCAGGGAATAAATCCAGTACAAAGGGCTTTAGCGCCATGGCACCGCGTTGCCCGGTGATCACGCCAATCACTAAAGCGCCGATCAAAATAACCACCGATCCGTTTAAGAACGAATGCCGCCATAATTCTCCCGGCTCCGATACTGTTCCATTCGAGCTTCGCTGCGCGATCAGGAGTGCCGCGAGAATGGCGGGCGTTTCCATGGCGGCCGCAACCCCAACCATAAATCCCTCATAGGGTACGGATTGACGACCGAGTGCACTGGTCGCCGCGATGAATGTGACGATGGAAATCGAGCCGTAGTGGGCGGATACCGCCGCCGCATCCACGGGCCGAAAGTTGGAAAGCAGGCGCAACAATCCAAAAGCGGCAAATGGCGTCAAGAAAGACATCGCTGCTCCCGCAACAATTGTCGTCACTAAACGGACATCAATTCCGTAATGTGCAATCTCGGTGCCGCCGCGAAATCCAATTGAGAATAGGAGGTAAATCGCCAGGAACTTCGCAACAGATTCTGGAATTGCGAGATCAGACCGCAATAAGGAAGCGATGAGCCCCAAGCCAAAGAAGAGGATCGCAGGTGAGAGTAGATTCTGTATTGCAGGTTCAAAGAAAGACAAACGGCACCTCACTTGCGAAGCACCGTGGTCGTACCTAGCGGCAGATCACAAAGGAAATTGATTGTTGCAATCTATGCCATTGAGAATTTCAATGTGCCCGCCGCGCTCTACGTGCGTCCGCACAACGCTGCTATTGAATCTCGCTCTGCTTTCTGATCACGAGCAGCAAGAATGGATCAAGGCATTAAGTGTCGAAAAATCCTGGTTTTCCGGAATTAACTGCGGATGCTCAACATTGCTCTTGCACTCGTCCAGGATGACGCGTCGGCGAAACCTCTAACGCATGAACGATGACATCGGATAGCAATTGCGAAGCGCGGGAAACGCTTCCAGGCGCCTGATAAAGTGCGATTTCCGCGTCTGGCAGGATCGGCAGGCCGTGGCGCGTGTCCATCAGAACAAAGCCCTCCGGGACCATGTCCTTTGACAAGATGGTAACGCCAAGTCCGGCGCGAACGGCTGCTAAGAGGCCCTCGCTGCTAGGACTTGTAAATGTGATCCGCCATGGTCGCTTGACGTTTTCCAGCGCGGCCAAAGCCCGCTTTCGATAAATGTCGGGTGTCGGCGCCAATACGAGCGGTATGGGTTGCCCTGGATCGAGGGTAAATACCGGACTACCCACCCACACCAGCACGTCGCGCCAAACCGCGATTCCGCCGGTTGGCCCCTGCGGCTCGCGCTTGACGAGGACGATGTCATATTCGCCCTTTGAAAATCCTTCGAGAAGATTGACACTAAAATTGCAGTTCACTTCCAGCACGACGCGGGGATGGGTGCGTGCAAAGTGAGCGAGCACCTCGGGCAGATAGACGGTTGCGAAGTCTTCAGGTGTTCCGAGTCGTACAGCGCCTTCAACTTCTGGCTCCAGCATGCGGGATCGGGCCTCATCTGCAAGGCGCAATAGTTGACGCGCATACGTCAGCAGGATCTCGCCGTCGGCAGTGACCTGCAGTTCCCTTCCACCCCGCTCGAATAGTGATCGACCCAAGTTTTCTTCGAGTTTCTTGATCTGCAAACTGATGGTTGATTGCGTACGGCCCAGGCGCGCAGCAGCGCGGGTAAATCCGCGATTGTCGGCGACAGCCACAAAGGAGCGCAGCAAATCGAAATCGAATGGAAGGGATGACGTCATCGGCCTGAAGGAACTTAACAAATGCTCGACCTTGGGCCAAGTATATTGACGATCCTGAATGGTAAGAAGGGGCACAAACGCCTTAGTTGTCGAACCCCGGCCGACTTTCGCCGGCCGGGGCCGTACATCAGGTTTTTTAAGCGGCTTCAGCCTGCTGGTTTCCTCCGACTGCATCAATGTGCGCTTTCAACTCAGGCCGGATATCCAAGGCGTTTGCGAGTCTGGTCAGCCAGTCATGCTCGCTCGCAGCGTCGTTGTCGATTGCAAGACGGGCGGCCGTGTAGACTTCGACACGCTGCTCGAACGTTTTTGCACCTGCAGCCAGTTCTTCGATGCTGCTCGGATGCATGATCAGTTGGCTAAGCACAAGCTGCTCCTCACCCGAGAACCCGCTCGACAGCAATTGCTGTTGAATGCGTTGATATTCAATCTTGTCGAGACGTCCGTCCACAGCGGCTGCTGCGATCATCGCCTGCAATAGCAGCGTGGCGGTCTCGCCTGAATGTTGAATGTCTGGCACCCAGGTTTCGGTTGCCACTTGCGCTTCGGGGTGAACAGCCGATCGACTCGAATTAGCCGACAACATATCGGAGATGCCCTGCGGAATGACCGGCTTGCCTTGTCTGTAGTTTTGAAAAGCTTTATAGGCGAGGCCACCCACGGCTGCGACTGCACCAACTTGCAACACCGTCCCGGCGACTTCGCGCATTTTCCTGGAACCGAGCAAGCTGCCAGCTAATCCGCCAGCGGCCGCACCGACGCCAAGCGCTCCGAGTTGATCGAGCAACCCGCTGCCGGTGTTCTGCGTTGCCGCTGCTGGCGTCTGGTCCCGGTTGGTCGATGGCGGCCAGATGCGCTGGCGAGATGCTTGCGGTAAGTGTTGTCCCGCCGGCATTGGGGCCCGCTCAGTAGGAGCGAGCGTTCCACCCATCACCTTCGCCAGGACTTGGTTCATATCGATCATCAACAACTCCTATCATTGAGAGGCGCCTTTAGCGCGACGCATAAGATGTAGCAGCGCGTGCGCGCGCAATAAGGGTTGCGAGGCGGAAAATAACGCTCATTCGATTTCTAAATGGACAGAAATCTTTCGCCCATTGGATTCTTCAATGGTTGGCAGTGAGAAAACTCGTTTCTAATGAACACGCCCGCTTGGCATAAGGCGGTAATCGCGAGCAGCGAGATGCTCCGGCAACGCTTCTGTCTTCACATACCCGCAGAAAGACTCGGATGAAGCGATAAATTCGGCGCGAGAATGTCCGTTGACGTAATCGATGCGCTGAAAAACATGCTGGATTTTTTGTTCGATCCGCTGATAGGGCGACCGATCGAGTTACGGAGAATAATGATGGAATTCTTGCTCGATCCGTTAATGGGAAAACCCATATGGATGTGGCTTGTCTTTATCAGCATCGTAATTGCGCTGCTCGTCATCGACCTTGGACTTATTCATCGGAAGTCAAAGATCATCGGCATATCCGAGAGCCTGTGGATGAGCGCCTTCTATATTCTGATCGCGGTTCTGTTCGGAGCCTGGGTCTGGTACAGCCTTGGCTCGCAAAGCGCGACTGAATACATAACCGGTTTTCTGGTTGAAAAAACGCTGGCGATGGACAATGTGTACATCATTTCGCTGATCTTTACCTATTTCGCAGTCCCGGCTGCCTATCAGCACCGCGTGCTTTTCTGGGGCATTCTTGGGGTGATCGTGTTGCGCGCGATCATGATCGGCCTCGGCGCCACGTTGGTCGCTGAGTTCAGTTGGGTTCTTTACATATTTGCTGTGCTCCTCGTCGCGACCGGCGTTAAGATGCTGGTAATCGGGGATAAACTTCCTGATATCGAGAACAATCCCGTACTCAAGCTAATGCGCAGAACCATGCGCATCACGCCATCGCTGCACGCAGAGAAGTTCGTTGTACGGCAGCCACATCCCGTAACGGGTCGGATGGTCTTGTGGGCAACGCCGCTTTTTGTGGCGCTGGTAATGGTAGAAATCGTCGATCTGATTTTCGCAATCGATAGCGTACCGGCGATCTTCGCCATTACCACCGATCCATTTGTGGTTTACACTTCCAATATCTTTGCAATTCTTGGCTTGCGCGCGCTGTATTTTGCGCTCGCGGCTGTCATTGATCGCTTTGCATATCTCAAGCACGCGCTTGCACTCGTACTAATTTTCATCGGCTCGAAAATTTTCATCGCTGACCTTGCGGGTTTGGACAAGTTCCCGGCAAGCATCTCGCTGACCGTCACACTAAGTTTGATCGGAGGGGGTGTCCTTTATTCGCTCTACAAAACCCGGCCATCCAAGTATCTGATCAAGAGCTGAGATGATCGCGATATCCGATAACAGAGTGGCGCCTTGGCGCGGAAAACTCTTGATTTTATCGAATCGAGTATTTTTACGCGCTCCATCATTGTTCTGAGAAGATCCAAAGAAGCTATGTAAGCTCGCGTGGCTTAATCGCCACCTCGGGCGCGGCGGCTGAGCGCGTAAAAATGATGGTCACGCGCGTGCCCTTCCCTGAGGTCGATTCGACCTCCACTCCAGCCTTGGCGTTCTCGCGCAAGGACTGAACGATCAGCGCGCCGAGCTTGCCGCGCTGGGGCCATTCGACACCATCGGGCAGACCGACGCCGTCATCGGCGACAACAACGCGGCAGCCATTGCAATCGACAAGGCTGTGCAAGGTGATTGTGCCGCCGTCGCGGCCGACAAACGCATGCTTGAGCGCATTCGTCAGCAGCTCGTTTACCACCAGTCCGGTCGGCATGGCGACATTCACGGACACCGGATAGCTATCAACCTTAAGATCGAGCCGGATACCTTCGACCGCATGCGAGCGCATTACAGCTGATGCGACTTGGCTCAGATAGACGCCGAGGTCTATCTCCTGACCCAGTCCCTTTTCCTCCTCGGATAACGACTGGTAGAGGAGTTGCAGGGATTCGATCCGTCCGGCAAGACGGTCGAAACGCGAAGTTGCCGATCCGCTTGATACGTTGCGCGCTTCGAGGCGAATCAATGCCGTGATCATTTGCAGGTTGTTCTTAACGCGGTGCTGTATCTCTCGAAGTAGCGTGTCTTTTTCGCGAATTCGATTTTCGAACTCTTCACGCTGTATCTGCCCATGCGCAGTGACGTCCACCAGCGCGGCGAGCCTGAAGGCCGGTATTCCGTCATCATCCTGGATGGAGTTGGAATAAGCATCAACAACGACCGATTCCCGCCCCGTTCGCTCGATGCGGAAAGTACCAACGAAATCACTTTTTTCTACGACTACGGCTCCTAGTTTGTGTCCCTTGTTCTCTCCGTTGCCTTGGCCACGAAGAACGCTCCATGGCTTCCCTTCGATGTCGGCGGCGGCCTGTCCGGATAGTTTTTCAAACTCGGGATTCGCATAGACTATGCGTTCGCGCCCCTTTAGAACCGAGACAACGATAGCAATCGGGATTTGATCGAGAAAGCGTCTGAACTGCTCGCTTTCGAGCGCGCCAGCCAGATTCGGAGTGGCGAGCAGCTCGTCGATCTGTTCGGCTTTCGCTTCGCTGGCAGCCATGTCGATGACGTATCCCTCTCAAGGGAGCCGGGGAACACAGACAGCGGTCAGTCTATGAACGGTCTGAACAAACGGTCGAACACATTAATCAAGCAATGCCGTTTTGCCAATCAAGCAATGCCGTTTTGCCCGACCCTCGCATTGCCTCAAAGGAACACAAAGCCCGATATGCAACCTCAACCTCTTGAGAAAGTTCCATCGGCGGGTGTTGACAGCCGCCAGCTTCTAGGGCCGCCAGCAGGCAGGCCATCTCTTGGTGCGCAGCCGTCGTTGTAGTAGCTCGTACCAATCATGGCACCGGCTCCGATCGCCATAATTCACCCGTTGTCGAACGACAGCTTCGACACGCCGAGTTCGCGCATCACCACGTCACGCAGATCCTCTTTGGTCAAAGCTTCGGCCGATTGTTTTGCATGACCGAAGCAGCGATCGGCCATTTTGCCAAAGAGGCAGAAAGGTCTTCCAATAGCCATCGATTTTTCTCGAGGGTCGAAGCGGCCTTTCCTTCGGCTTTCAGTTTTTCGAGATACTCGGCGGCGACTGCGCCGAGCGTATTTTTAGCGACGGCGTCGGCGGCAAGCCTGTTCAATTTCTTCTGCCGCGCCGGATCGGTGCCTTCCGCAACCAACCGTCGAGCTTCGTCACGCTTCTTGCGAGCGTTGGCCAACGACACCTCAGGAAAAGAACCGAAACTCATCATGTTTTGCTTGCCGACGAAGGTATATCGGAAGCGCCACAGCTTGCTGCCGTTCGGCTTCACAAGAAGGTAGAGGCCGTTTCCGTCAGAGAGCTTGTGTGACTTCTTTTTCGGCTTTGCTTTCTCGATAGAGAACAAAGTGAGAAGCATGTGGGTACGATCCTGTATGTGAAAGAACTGTACCCTCAATTGTACCCACCCGTACCCACAAAATCACGGTTCGGCATGTGGACGAGCGAGAACGAAAATTCTCATAAGATTCTGAAAACAAATCAGAAAATGACTCTATGAGAAACTATGCGGAAGAAGAGTGGTGCCCAGGGGCGGAATCGAACCACCGACACCATGATTTTCAGTCATGTGCTCTACCAACTGAGCTACCTGGGCATTTCTTCGGGCGCTGCGGCTCTTGCTGAAAAAGCCGGTTGGAGCGCGGTTTATAAGAATAAGGGCTAGGCCTGTCCAGCCGCGCTTTTCAGCGCTTTTCCGGTTCATCCTCGCCGGGCATGGCCTCGCCCGGCTTTTCTCCATCTTCGTCCTCGTCTTCCTTGACGGGAATTGCATAGCCGCCGCTCAGCCAGCGATGCAGGTCCACATCCGCGCAGCGTTTGGAACAGAACGGGCGGAATTTCTCCAGGGAAGGCTTGCCGCAATGGGGGCAGGCCTTTGCAGAAACCCTCGTTCCGTTTTTTGAGCCGTTCCCGCTGTTGGGCGCCATCGCAGAACTCTAAGGCGGATTGAGCCAGCCAAAATGTGTCGGATAGCCCTCGCCTTCCAGCATCGCCGTCGTCTCATAAAGCGGCAGGCCGACGACATTCGTGTAGGAACCGACGAGCTTCGTCACGAAACTTCCCGCCAGTCCCTGAATGGCATAGCCGCCCGCCTTGCCGCGCCACTCGCCGGACGCAAGATAGGATTCCAGATCCTCGTTCGACAAACGCTTGAAGCGCACGCGGGTTTCCACAAGCCGCGTGCGCTCGGCGTCGCGCGGCGTGATCAGGCAGACGCCGGTGTAGACGCGATGCGTGCGGCCCGAAAGCAGCCGCAGGCATGTCGCCGCTTCTTCCAGCAAATCCGGCTTCGGCAGGATTCGGCGGCCGACCGCAACCACCGTGTCCGCCGCGATGATGTAGGCGGACTTGATCTCCTCGCGACCGCGTACGCGCTGGATCGAAGCCGCGGCCTTTTCGCGCGCAAGCCGTACGGCGAGCGTGCGCGGCAATTCTCCGCGGTCGGGCGACTCGTCCACCTCCACCGGTTCGAGCGAATCCGGTTCAAGCCCCGCCTGGTTCAACAACGCAAGCCTGCGGGGAGAACCCGACGCAAGCACGAGTTTCGGACGGCCGATCATGCAGGATTACCTTGATTGAGATTGTCTCGGAGGAGACGCCGGAAACTAGCGCAATGCCGCCGCAAAGTGAACTCGCCTGACACGCGAATCAAGGATCGCGTTTGAAGCGCGCCCGGATGCGTTTCATCAACTCGTCCCGCACCGACCGGTAGGCATCCAAACGCTGTTCCCGGCTTCCCTCGGCGACCGTGGGATCGGGCGTCGGCCAGTATTCGACGCCGATGGCGTTGGCGCGGGTCAATTCCAGCGCCTTGTGATGGGCTTCGGGCGAAAGGCTGATGACGAGATCGAAATTCAGGCCTTCGTATTCCTCCAGTTCGTCGAGCGTCTGCGCCTTGTGCCTGGAGAGGTCGATGCCGATCTCATCCATCACCGCGGCGGTGAACGCATCGGGCTCGCCCTTGCGGACGCCGGCGGAGCCGACATAGATCGACTTGCCAAAAAACTGCTTGGTCAGTGCCGCGGCGATCGGCGAGCGGACGATGTTATGCCCGCAGAGAAACAACACTGCCTGAGGCCGGCCACCGCCTTCGGCCGCACGCATCAGGCCTCATCCTTTCCAGTGCAGCGCGCAGATGAGCGTGAACAGGCGCCGCGCCGTATCGAAGTCGACGTTGATTTTTTCCTTCAGACGCTCGGTGAGAAGCGCCGAACCTTCGTTGTGCAACCCGCGGCGGCCCATATCGAGCGCCTCGATGCGGGCGGGCGACTCCGTCTTGATCGCGCTGTAGTAGCTGTCGCAGATCATGAAGTAGTCCTTCACGACCTTGCGGAACGGCGTCAGCGAAAGCATGTGAATGGCAACGGGCTCGCCGCCCTGCGTGGTGACCTCGAACACCAGCCGCTGCTCGGCCAGGCCGATCTTCAGGACGTAGGGACCGTTGCTGTCGCCAATCGGCTCGAACTCGTTTTCCTCGATCAGGTCGTAGATCGCGATGGAACGTTCATGCTCGACATCGGGATTGGAGCGGCCAATCGAAGCCTCGTCGAGCACGATGGCGACAAGGCGGCGGGGATTGGCCGGATCAGCCATTGCGAATTCAATCCTTGAGAAGCCGCATGCGCACCGAACGCGCATGCGCTTCAAGGCCTTCGGCCTCGCCAAGCTTCACCGCGGCAGGACCGATTTTCTTCAGTTGATCCGGCCCGCACTTCAAAACCGACGTGCGCTTCATGAAATCGAGCACGCCAAGGCCCGATGTGAAGCGTGCCGTGCGCGAAGTCGGCAAAACGTGGTTTGAGCCGCCGACATAATCGCCGATCGCTTCCGGTGTGTGCGGGCCAATGAAGATGGCCCCCGCATTGCGGATGCGCGCGGATAGCTTCTCGGATTCGAGTCCGATCAGTTCCAGATGCTCAGGCGCGATGCGGTCGATCAAGGCAACGGCATCTTCAATTTTCTTGACCAGGATAATCGAGCCGAAATCGCGCCAGCTGGCGGACGCAATTTCCACCCGGGGAAGGTCCTGCAGTTGCCGGGCCACGGACCGCTCCACGTCCTCGGCAAGATTTGGATCGTTGGTGATCAGGATCGACTGGGCAGCCGTGTCGTGCTCGGCCTGCGCCAGGAGATCGGCTGCGATCCAGTCTGGATTCGAATTTCCGTCGGCGAGCACCAGCACTTCCGAAGGCCCCGCCACCATGTCGATGCCGACCTTGCCGAAGACAAGGCGTTTCGCCGCCGCCACATAGGCGTTGCCGGGCCCCGTGATCTTCGCCACCGGCTTGATCGTGTCCGTGCCGTAGGCGAGTGCAGCGATCGCCTGCGCGCCACCGACGCGATAGACCTCCGACACGCCCGCGAGCTTCGCAGCCGCCAGCACCAGCGGATTCAGTTTTCCCTGCTGCGATGGCACGGTGATCGCAAGGCGCGAAACACCAGCCACTTTTGCCGGGATCGCATTCATCAAGACGGACGAGGGATAGGCCGCCGTGCCGCCGGGCACATACAAACCCACGGCCTCAATGGCGGTCCATCGGGAACCCAGTTCCACTCCGATGGCGTCCGTATAGGTTTCGTCTTTCGGAAGCTGCCGCCGGTGGTGGCTCTCGATGCGGTCCTTGGCAAGCTCCAGCGCGGCAAGCGTTTCCCGGTCGATGGAGTCGAGCGCGGAATCGATTTCGCGCTGGCCGATGCGGATGCCTTCTTTCGCAAGATCGACGCCGTCAAATTTTTTCGACAGTTCGATCAGCGCGCGGTCGCCGCGCGCGATAACATCGGCGATGATCGTGCGCACGGCGGCTTCGACGTCTTCGGACGCTTCCCGCTTGGTTGAGAGGAAAGCGTCGAACCGTTCGCTGAAATCCGCGTCGCTCGCAGAAAGCCGGATGGGCATGATGCTTCGCCTCAGGACGCTTCGTGCTTTGGACGCTTCTTCGCCGTCCAGGCCGGGCCGAGATCGCTCATCGCGGCTTCCAGTACTTCCACGTCGAGCTGGATCGCGGCATCGCCGGAGAAGAACAGCGTCACCTGGCCCGAAGGAGCATCCCGCTCTTCGAATTCCACCGCGAGCAGGTTCAGCACCATGGCAGCATCATTGAGATCGACGCCGCGGGTGCGGGCCGCGAGCACACGATTGAAATGAACCCCGGTGCGGCAGCGCAGGTCCTGCTCTTCCGGGCAGGACCAGTCAAAGCGGTTGACCACCATGGCGAAGCGTTTTTCGCCCGGCAGATAGGCCATGTCGGCGACCTTGGAGACCGCATCCTGCAGGTGCGCGGAAACGACCGCCAGATCTTCGGCGTCGAGCGCAATCAGCTTGAGCGGGTCGCTGGCCCCGGCCATCACAAACCTCTTTCGCGCACCGGATAAAACGGCGCGCCCTGCCTTGCAATCTACGCGTTAGACGGAGATTCCGGTACGGCTTTTTCAGCCCGCCACACGCTCGATCGCGGCTCCGCAGCGGGCGAGCTTCTGCTCCAGCCGCTCGAATCCGCGATCCAGGTGATAAACGCGGTGGACCATCGTCTCGCCCTCAGCGGCAAGGCCCGCGATCACCAGCGAGACAGAAGCGCGCAGGTCGGTGGCCATTACCGGGGCGCCCTTCAGCCGTTCGACGCCCTCGACGGTGGCCGTCTGGCCGTCCACGGAGATGCGGGCGCCGAGACGGGCCAGCTCCTGCACATGCATGAAGCGATTCTCGAAGATCGTTTCGCGGATATGCGAGGTGCCCTTTGCGCGGGTCATCAGTGCCATCAGTTGCGCCTGCAAATCCGTCGGGAATGCCGGGAAAGGAGCGGTCGATACGTCCACCGGTTCGATTCTGTTGCCGTCGCGCTTCACGCGGATGCCTTCGTTGGTCGAGGTGATCTCGGCGCCGGCCTTCGCCAGCAGATCGAGCGCCGCCTGCAGCAATTCGGGCTTGGCACCCTTGAGAAGCACATCGCCGCCGCTCATGGCGACCGCCATGAGATAGGTACCGGTCTCGATGCGGTCGGGAAGCACGGAATGGCGGGCGGCATGCAGACGCTCCACGCCCTGAATGGTGATCGTGGAGGTGCCGGCGCCGGAAATCTTCGCGCCCATCTTGATGAGGCAGTCGGCCAGATCGAACACTTCTGGCTCCTGTGCGGCGTTCTCGATCACCGTTTCACCCTTGGCCAAGGCGGCCGCCATCAATGCCGTATGCGTGGCACCGACCGAAACCTTTGCGAACTTGATCGGCGCGCCTCGCAGGCCTTTCTTCGCGTTCGCGATCACGTAACCTTCCTCGATCTCGATGTCGGCACCGAGCGCCCGCAAAGCATCGAGGTGAAAATCGACCGGCCGCGTACCGATCGCGCAGCCTCCGGGCATCGATACCCGTGCCTTCCCCATGCGCGCGACGAGGGGGCCGATCACCCAGAAGCTTGCCCGCATCTTGGAGACGAGATGATAGGGTGCGGTCGTATCGACGATGTTCTTCGCGGAGAGCCTCAGCGTCTGGCCGTCGTTTTCGTCATCGCCGGCGCGCTTGCCGCTCATCGTTACGTCAACACCGTGATTGCCGAGGATGTGCTGTAGGAGGTTCACGTCGGCGAGGCGCGGCACGTTGTCGAGCGTCAGCGTTTCGTCGCTGAGCAGGCTCGCGATCATCAAGGGAAGGGCGGCATTCTTGGCGCCCGAAATCGGGATGATGCCATTCAGCCTGTTGCCGCCACGGACACGGATGCGGTCCATCGATCCCCTGCTTTTCCCCTGCGACCGTAGCCGGCCAAGTGTGACCTTATAGAGTGTGAAACGGCGAGAACGTGACCAAGGTTCCGCCACATGTCCGTCTATTTCTCGATTTTGCTTGTCCCGGAGGGGTTTTCGCCGGGCTTGGCCCCCTGCACCCGCCCGCGCGACTGCTGCTTGCGGCGCTTGAGGTTTGCACGCAAGGCCCGAGCCAGACGCTCGCTGCGCCGGGCCGCTTTTGGGGTGGAGCCGCCGGATTTCATGACGGACGACGTAACCCCTTAATATGTCTGCTGCAACAGCCTGTCCTTGCGGCGTTTCGCACCCTATGGCATTGACCGCTTCGCGCGTGGCCGTGCGGAGTCCGGTTCGCCCGTGTTTGCTGCCGTAGCTCAGTGGTAGAGCACCCCCTTGGTAAGGGGGAGGTCCTCAGTTCAATCCTGAGCGGCAGCACCATCCTCCCCTGGCCGACATAACCAATGCGACGATCCGGGAAATTAGGACCGCGCAAGAATAAACTTCGCGGAAATTTTTTCGCAAGCACACGCGCGGCTCACGCCGCCGTCATTACGGCGTGCCAATCCCACACCGACAAATGACCCATTCACATGGGCATGTTAGCGTGGTTCGCCCGAACAGCGCCTAGGGTGCTGTTGCCGGAAACATCCGGCGCTCAATAGGGTGCACCCATGAAGAAGTTCACAGCAATCGTTTCCGCTTTCGCGCTGCTCGCCTTGCCGAATGTCGCTCTCGCCCAGGCCAAGATGAAGGACGACAAGGGCGCGATGATGAAGGACGACAAAATGGCGAAAGACGACAAGATGATGAAGGACGACAAGATGAAGAAAGACTCGATGATGAAAGACGACAAGATGAAGAAGTAATCTTCATCGTCCTTGGCGACGGCGGCCGGCTGTGACCGGCCGCTTTCTTTTTGCGGCCTTCGGTTTCGGCGGCGCCGCGGCCGCCTTGCCAAAAATCGCCCGCGCGGCGAACGGCAGGACCAGTGCGATCAGCACAAAACGCGCAAGGTGGTGCGCTCCCACGAATGCCGGATCGAGGCCGATCAGGAACGCCAGAATGGTCATCGCCTCCAGACCACCCGGCGCAAACGCCACAATGGTCTTGGCGGTGTCCTCGCCTGCAAGCCATGCGGCAGCGAGCGCGAACAGGACGCAGACGACAAGCGCCACCACGAATGCGCCGATGGAATCGATCAGGAGGCGCCGGATCATCGAAACAGTCGTGCCGAGGAAGCGAGCACCCGTGAATGCGCCCAGCACCACGAACGAAACCACGAGGAAAATCTGCGGTACCGATGCCTGCACGTAACCGCTGCCATGCAGGAGCGCGTTCACGATCATCGGTCCGATCATCAGTCCGCCGGGAAGGCCGAGGCGTTCGGCGAGCAGCGCGGATGCAATCCCGGCAGCGATCATGATCAGAATGTCGTTGAGCGCGCCAAAATCCGTCCCGGACGCGGGCGGAACGATGCCTGCGCTCGGAGACAGCCCGGCGGCGAGCAGCAAGCCCGGCAATGCCGCGATCAGGAAGAACACCCGAACGGTTTGCGCGAAGGCGACCTGCCGCACATCGACCTTCGCTTCGGCCGCCATCGCAAGCACGGCCGAAAGCGCGCCGGGCGCGCTTGCGTATAAAGTCTCGCGGAAATTCCAGCCGGAAACGTAACGCAGATAGAGCATCACCGCGCCCATCGTTACCGGCAAAGAAAGGATCAGCATCGCAAGCGTGATCGGCCAGGTGCGGATACCCGCAACGGTCTCCGGGGTCACAGCCGCGCCGAGCGAGATTCCAAGCACGACAAAAATCACGCGGCGCAGGAGATCCGGCACATGCACCGGAACGCCCGCCAGAGCGAGGCCGGATACCGCCACCAGCGCACCCGCGAGCCAGGCGGCGGGAAGACCAAAGAACGCGAACACGGCACCGCCGAGCGAAGCGGCGGCGAGCGTCAGCACGGTCGCCGCGGGCTTTTGCATCCGGTGCCATGACGCGGGAACGAGCGGCATTACGGTTTTAGCCAGTTCGCGATGCGGCTTGCGGCTTCGCAGAGGCTGTCGGGGCTGCGCGAAAAACAAAGCCGCACGAACGCTTCGCCGCCCGGGCCGAACGCAGTGCCGGGCGCCGGGCCGACGCCGATCTCATCGATCATCCGGAAGGCAAGTGCCCTGGAATCGTTTTCACCTTCGACTGAAAAGAAGGAATAGAACGCGCCGTCCGGCGGGGACTCGATCACGCGGCCGGTGGCGCGTAATGCGGCTGAGACAATCTCGCGTCCGCGCCGCGCGCGTTCGATCTGGGCAGCGACAAATTCCTCGCCCTCTTCGAGCGCAACCACCGCAGCCCGTTGCAGGAACACCGCGACACCGGATGTGGAAGCCTGAATCAGATTCTCGATCACCTGACCGAGCGAGGGATGCGCTTCGACCCAGCCGATGCGCCAGCCGGTCATCGCCCAGTTCTTCGAGAAAGTATTCACGAAGATGATGCGGTCTTCCGGATCCATGATGTCATGGAAGGAGGGCGCGAGCCCCTCGCCGCGCCAGTGAAAGCGGCCGTAAGTCTCGTCAGCGACAATCCAGAGGCCCCGGCTGCGCGCAAGGGCAAAAACCTCTTTCAGTTCATCGCGTTGCGCGACCCAGCCGGTCGGGTTCGCGGGCGAATTGATGAAGATCGCACGCGTGCGCGATGTGATCCGAGAAGCAATTTTTGCAAGATCGAGGCAAAAACCTTTCTCGCCGAATTCCATCTCGACAAAAACCGGTTTTGCGCCCGCGGCCTCCGCCGCCGCTCCCGCATTCGGCCAGCACGGCGATGGAATGATGATCTCCTCGCCGGCGTTCAGCACCATCGCGAACGCAATCACGATGGCGTGCATGCCGGATGCGGTTACATAGAAACGCTCGGGGTCGAACGCGCCGCCATAAAGCCGTGCATGATAGCGCGCGAGCGCCTCCCGCAGTTCGGGAATGCCGCGCTGGTACGTATAGAACGTCTCGCCTTCACGCAGCGAGCGCGCAGCTTCTTCGCGGATGAATTCCGGCGTAACGACATCGCCCTCTCCTGCCCAGAGCGGAATGAGATTCTCCCGCCCATGACCGTACTTCATCATCTCCACGATGCCGCTCACGGGAAGTTCTCGCGCGGCGGCGCGCAGATTTGAAAGCAGAGAGGGATCGGGAACGGCGCGCATGGGTGTCCGTCAGCAACAGCATCCGGGCACGCCTTGCAAGCGCATCCGGCGCATGTGTGCCCTGCGTGTCAGCCAGTTTTCAGAAGATCGCGGATTTCCGTGAGTAATATTTCCTGCTTGGAAGGTTCCGGGGCACCCTTTGCCGCGGCCTCTTCATTTTTCTTCAGGCGCGTGATCAGCTTGATCACCATGAACAGCGCCGCCGCGATGATCGCGAAATTGATCGCGATGGTGATGAAGTTGCCATAAGCAAGCACGGCACCCTGTTTCTTCGCCTCTTCGAGCGAGACGGCGGAAACCTTGGAAGACAGCGCCAAAAAGTAATTGGTGAAATCGAAACCGCCGATGGCCGCGCCAATGATCGGCATGAAAATGTCGCCTACGAGCGATTCTACAATCTTGCCGAATGCCGCGCCGATGATCACGCCGACCGCGAGATCGACGACGTTCCCCTTCATCGCAAAATCGCGAAACTGTTTCAGTGTGTCCGAAAGCATGGCTGTCTCCCCTATTGGCGCCGGCCGGCGCGGCTGTTCAAATTATAGGATGCGAACAGGGGGCGATACATACGCCCGGCGCTAGACTAGGAGGTCCCGCACCATTTCATCCACCGAAGAAAGATTGCCGAGTGCCTGTTTCAGCTTTTCCTGTCCGGATTTTTCGAGGCGGCGTATCTCGACCGAATTGGACGGGGGCCTGCCGGAGGAAATATCCACGAGCTGCTGTTCGAGTATGTTCTGCAGCAGGATGCCATGGGTGTGGACAAGACCCTCCAGATCGCGCGCGGCTCCTACCTTCATCGCCTTTACACTTTCAAGCCGCGCTCTCGTTGTGTGTTCGGTGACGTGGAAGCGAATCGCCAGCAGGCGTGCCGCCGCGACGATCGCGAACAGGCCGCCTTTTTTCAGATCGACGCGGCCTTTGTCGGTCTTGAACCCAAAGAAGCCGACCGGCGGCTCCACCGGCCCGGCCGCTTCGGCCAGCAGCTTGAGAAAGCCGATCTGGCCCTTCGCGAGATCATACGCGTCGTTCCAGAGTTGCAGGGCGAGCGCGCCGTCGCCATGCACCGCACGGAAGTCGAAAAAAATGTCGACCGAAAGAAGGTCTTCCGGCCTGGAACGGCCGATCCAGTCCGCAATCCGCTCGCGCCAAACCTGCATGCTGCCGCGCCATTCGGCGTTCTTCGCCATCACGCCGCCATTGCAATAGGGAACACCGACTTCATGCAGGATATCGGCGATGTGGGTGCCGAGTTCGGCGAACCATTTGTCTTCAGTCCCGCCCGGCTCGCCTTTTTCAAAGACGATTGCGTTGTCCTGATCCATTGCCAGCAGACTTTCACCACGACCGCCCGAACCGAGCACAAGCAAGGCATACCCGACTGGCGGCGCGCCCCTACCCGCTTCCTGCATGCGAGACTCGGCCAGCATGGAGGCGCGGCGCGTGAGCGCGCCCAGTTCGCGGGAAACGATCGCCGCGATCGTGCGCGCATCGATGCCTTCGGCGAGCAGCGATTTTGCGACCGCCGGCAGTTTTGCCCAGGCACGGCCAAGCTCGTGAACATCCTTTGCCTCGTCGATCTCGTCGCCGAGCGTGACGGCGTGACTCGCGCGCAGACGCAAAAGATCGCGCGCGGAGAGGGCGCCAACCACACGACCCGCCGCATCGACCACGCCGAGGTGACGGATTTTCAGACGGCTCATGCGGCCGATCGCGCGATACACGAAAGCCTCGGCAGCGACCGCGGCCAGCGGGCGGGTTGCGAAGGAATTGACCGGCTTTTCCATGGCACCGGGACCGCTCATCGCAATAGCGCGCAACACATCGCGTTCGGTGATAATTCCGGTTTCCGCGGCGAGCGGCGGCTGATCCGAATTCTTCTCAGGCAGCACAAACAGCGAACTGGCCTTCTTCTCGATGAGAAGCCTCATTGCCTCGGAAAGCTTTGTCGATCCCGCAATGAAGTGAGGCGGCGCGGACATCACCTCGCGGTTGCGATGACGATAGGGATAGGAGTCGAGCCTCTCCAGCGTGCGCTCGCTGTCGGTGCGGGAAGGAAAGGCGAGCGGCTCGACCCATCCCTGCTGATGCCGGGCACGAACCATTTCCTTCATCTGCCGGCAGGCGGTTTCCGCTTCGGCAAAGGTGCGGATCCCGCCCTCGCGCAGGTGCGGAACGAGTGCCGCAAAGATCCGCGCGGTGGTCTCCGCGTCTCCGAGCGCCGAGTGCCGGGCTGACACCTCGACACCCAGCCAGGCCGCGAGTTCTTCCATCGAGAAGCCGGAAAGATTTGGCCGAACGATTTCCGCTAGCACGCGCACGTCGATCCAGCGCGGCTGCGCAAATTTCAGTTCCGCGCGCTGGCATTCGTTAGCGAGGATGGTGAGGTCGTAGTCGGTCGTGTGCCCGATCACCGGAAGCTCGCCGATGTAAGCGCGCAATTCAGGCCAGACCTTTGTAAAATCGCCGGCGTCCTTCAGCCGTGCATCGTCGATGCCATGAATTTGCGTCGAGGCGGGCGGGACCGGTTGGCCCGGATTGACCAGCGCATGAAAACGGGCGCTTGCGTCTACGCGCCCCGCAATCACCCGGATGCAACCGATCTCGATGACGCGCGCGCGGGCCGGATCGAGCCCGGTGGTTTCCGTGTCGAGCGAAACGGCATCAAGCGCGAGCAGCGGAGTAGCGCTGGTCGCGTCCACCATTTCCCTGCTCAGCCGTTTCCTGCAATCGCTGCGGCGTTCTCTGGCAGCAAAGCAGCAATCAATTCAGGCCCTTTCGAGCGGTCCATAAATTCCGTGTGCATCCTCACCAGATTGACGCGCATGTGATGCGTAATCGTTTCAAAATCCTGCTGCTTCAACCGTTCATCGAATGGGAAATTATTGTACACCGCCTTGGCGATCGGCATCGGGATATCCTTGATCTGCTTTGGAGGATGCAAAGTGATGCCGCGCAAGCGCTGCTCGAGTTTTTCGCGCAGGGCCTTCCATTTCTCATTGCCGAGGATTTCCGGAACAGGATAGCGATCGAAAATCTCCAGCGCGGCGGAGGAGAGCGAATCTGCAAGCACCTGCGAACTCTTGACGCGTGGCAGCAGCGCCACATGCACCATTTCGGCCACGACCGACAGCACCAGGGGATAACTGCTCCAGCGGGCGTTGTTGACGGCCTGCTTGAAATTTTCTTCGTTGATCAGTTTCGCATAGTGCGGCCCGGACAAGGCATGCGTGAAGTCAAAAATATTCTTCTGCGTGAGGAAAGCCGCGCGCGTATCCATAAATTCCATCAGCGCTTCGCGATCCGCGATCGGCGGGTCGCGCCGAAACCAGTCAAAAATACCCATTAAAAACCCTCACTAACCACATGCGCCGTTGGTTTAACCCGGATTCCATTCCAGCGACAGCCCGCATGGACAAGTCTTGCGCGCTATGGTCCTTTCAGCCGAAAGTTGAAGCCCGCTTTTGAGAGTGGCCCAAGTCAGAGTGGCCCTGGTGTGACCATGCTGCAAGGCTGGGTCGTCGTCGGCATCGCGCTCGCCTATATCGGCTTCCTGTTTGCCGTCGCGAGCTTCGGCGACCGTTCGCGTGCGAGGTGGGGAGAGCGGGCAAGCCGCCCGCTGATCTATCCGCTTTCGCTGGCGGTCTATTGCACCTCATGGACCTTCTTTGGCTCTGTGGGCCTTTCGTCGCGCCAGGGCTTCGACTTCCTGACGATCTATCTCGGCCCGATTCTGATGGTCGGGCTGTTCTTTCCGCTGATCCTGAAAATCGTACGGCTCGCCAAGCAGCAGAACATCACCTCCATCGCCGACTTCATCGCGGCGCGTTACGGCAAGAGCCCGATTGTGGCGGCGATCGTAACGGTGGTCGCGGTCATCGGCGCGGTTCCCTACATCGCGCTGCAACTCAAAGCGGTTTCAGCCTCACTGCTGACGATCCTGGGCCAGCAGACCACTCCCGCCGTAATCGCGCCGATGATCGGCGACCTTGCACTGCTCGTCGCTATTACGATGGCGGCGTTCGCGGTGCTCTTCGGCACGCGCCACATCGACGCCACCGAGCATCAGGAAGGCCTGATGCTCGCGATTGCGACGGAATCGGTGATCAAGCTGATCGCATTCCTACTCGTCGGTGTGTTCGTCCTTTTCTACATCTTCAACGGTCCGATGGATCTGATCGCGAAAGCATCGGAGCGCGGCGACATTCTCCCGACCTTTACGAACGCCCCAAACATGACGAACTGGATCACCATGACGGTGCTTTCATTCGTCTGCATCGTGCTGCTGCCACGGCAGTTTCATGTGACCGTCGTTGAGAATAACCGCGAGGACGAGCTTCGCCGGGCGGCCTGGCTTTTTCCGCTCTACCTGATCCTCATCAATCTTTTCGTGGTTCCGATCGCGATTGCGGGCCTTCTGACCTTCCCGAAGGGAACGGTAGACAGCGATATGTTCGTGCTGGCGCTGCCGCTCGCCGCCGGCTCGGACACGCTGGCGCTGATCGCATTCATCGGCGGTCTTTCCGCGGCTACCGCGATGGTGATCGTGGAAAGTGTCGCGGTCTCAATCATGGTGTCAAACGACATCATCGTTCCGCTGGTGCTGCGAGCGCGCAACATCCGCCCGGAAACGCGGGCCGACATGGGCGCATTGCTGCTGCGCGCGCGCCGCTTCTCGATCTTCGCGGTGATGCTGCTTGCCTATCTTTATTATCAACTCGCCGGCCAGGCGCAGCTTGCACAGATCGGGTTGCTCTCTTTTGCAGCCGTCGCTCAATTCGGGCCGGCTTTCTTCGGCGGCCTGTTCTGGCGGGGAGCCACCGCACGCGGAGCGATTGCCGGACTTTGTGTCGGCGTCAGTGTCTGGGCCTTCACGCTCCTGTTGCCGAGTTTCGTCGACTCCGGGCTGATCAGCCGCCAGATCCTCGATGCCGGACTGTTCGGCTTTACGGACCTGCGGCCTCAAGCGCTGTTCGGCCTGCAATTGCCGCCGCTCTCGCACGGCGTGCTGTGGAGCCTTGGCCTCAACGTCCTCGCCTTCGTCGCCGTCTCCCTCTCCACGTCGGCGTCTCCGATCGAACGGCTGCAGGCAAACGTGTTCGTGGAGTCGCAAAGCACGCCGATCGTGCCGAGTTTCCGGCTCTGGCGGTCGGCGGTTACGGTTGAAGAACTCACCAATACGATCGCGCGCTATCTCGGAGAAGAACGCACCAAGCGGTCGTTCGAGAGCTTCGCGGAATCGCGGCGGCTGGCGCTCGATCCGAAACAGGAAGCCGATATCCACCTGATGCGATACGCGGAACACTTACTTGCATCCGCCATCGGCGCAGCTTCCTCGCGTCTCGTGCTTTCCCTGCTTCTGCGGAAAGGCACCGTCTCCACGAAAGCCGCCCTCAGGCTGCTCGACGACGCATCGGCGGCGATCCAGTACAATCGCGAGATCCTGCAAAGCGCGCTCGACCACACGCGTCAGGGCATCGCCGTGTTCGGGCGCGATTTGCAACTCATCTGCTGGAACCGGCAGTTCGGCGAGATGCTCGACCTGCCCTCAAGTCTCGTCCGCGTCGGCGGCGGCCTCGATGAAATCCTCCGCTACACCGCCGAGCGCGGCGATCTCGGCAAGGGGGAGCCGGAAGACCTGATCGGGGGCCGGCTGGACCTTTACCTCAATCAATTCGAGGCATTCCGCGAGCGGCTTCCGAAACACGGCGTCGTCGTCGAAGTACGCTCGGCACCGATGCCCGACGGCGGCATCGTCGTCACCTACACCGATATCACCCCGACGGTGGAAGCCGCCGAAGCGCTGGAAAAGGCCAACGAAACCCTGGAGCGCCGGGTACGCGAGCGCACCGAGGAACTGACACGGCTGAATCAGGAACTTGCGCGCGCGAAATCCGAGGCCGACGAAGCCAACATCTCCAAGACCCGGTTCCTCGCCGCGGCGAGTCACGACATTCTGCAGCCGCTCAACGCCGCGCGCCTCTACGCGACCAGCCTCGTCGAGCGTCATCGCGATACGGAAGAAGCAAAACTCGCCGGCAACGTCGATGCCTCGCTGGAAGCGGTTGAGGAAATTCTGGGCGCGCTCCTCGATATTTCACGGCTCGACACCGGCGCGATGCGCCCCGAACGGACTTCCTTCCGCATTGACGACGTGCTGAGCCAGCTGGAGGTGGAATTTGCCCCGCTCGCGGCGGAAAAGGGCCTGCAACTTGATTTCGTCCGCTCTTCCATCGCCGTGCGGACGGACCGCCGCCTGCTGCGGCGACTGCTGCAAAACCTCGTCTCCAACGCGGTCAAATACACGCCGAAAGGCCGGGTGCTGGTCGGCTGCCTCCGGCGCGGAGAAAGTCTGCGGATTCTCATTATCGATACCGGCATCGGTGTGCCCCTCTCGAAACAGACGCTGATCTTCAAGGAATTCCAGCGGCTTGAGCAGGGAGCGCGCGTCGCCCGCGGCCTCGGGCTCGGCCTTTCGATCGTGGAACGCATCGCGCGCATTCTCGAACACAAGCTCTCCCTGCACTCCGCCCAGAACAAGGGGACGAGCTTCTCGATCGAAGTGCCGATCGCACCCCGCTCGGCCGTGCTGGAATCGCTGCGCCCTGCTTCATCCGTTCCCGCCATTCCGCTGGAAGATGTCGCCGTACTCTGCATCGAGAACGAACCGCAGGTGCTCGCCGGCATGCAGGCGCTGCTTTCGGGCTGGGGTTGCCGGGTGATGACGGCGCCGGACTTGCAGAGCGCGCTCGAAGAGATCGAGCGGAAAAACCAGCGCCCGGATGTGATGCTCGTCGACTATCATCTGGACGAGGCTAACGGCATCGACGCGGTGATCGAGATCCGCAGCCGCTATGGTGCGGAACTTCCGGCGGCCCTTGTCACCGCAGACCGCAGCATCGCGGTGCGGGACCGTGCACGGAGCGAGGACATTCTGGTGCTGAACAAGCCGGTCAAGCCGGCGGCGCTGCGCGCGTTCCTCGCGCAGTGGCGCGTGGCGCGGCCGGCGGCGGAATGATTCTGCCGCTCAGAACCCGTCGCAATTTTTAACTCCGCGCCGGCTCCTCGCTCCGCTCGG